>Ga0207991_1000070_pt1 | contig 66532 bp, 49 predicted proteins | sample ETN07SmetaG_FD_185786 | JGI IMG/M metagenome (GOLD analysis project Ga0207991, IMG submission 185786) | Marine microbial and viral communities from oxygen minimum zone, Eastern Pacific Ocean - ETNP2014F14-07SV275 (SPAdes) (version 2) | ecosystem: Environmental > Aquatic > Marine > Oceanic ...
CTCTTGACAGTGTAGTGTGTGTACTAATAGATGCAGAGGGAAATGCAATTGAAGATGCTAGTGGAACTCCATTAGAGGGCGATTGTAATGGAATAAATGACACTTTGTATGCCTATACACGTAATTCTAGTGGTGAAGGTATAACTTGGGTGAAAGAAGAGTATATGATTGAAGGAGGTGAACTTAAAGGAACGGGAGAAGATATACTTGGAGATGATACCGATGAAGAAGGAGATAATATATATGGAAAGTATTCAACGCCTGGAAAGTTAAAGTTAGAAGGTAAGTGGACGGCTGCGCTGGAGAAAAAATGGAAACCATTATTTGATGCTGGAATAATGACGGATGATAGTCCACTTCATGGATTGTTTGGTGAAGTGAAGTGTGAAGATACCGGTCTTCCTGGACTTTGTTCTGATGGTTCTTTTACATACGTTCATGATGGAAGTGAAAATATACGAGATGTTATTTATTATGAAGCATGTAACGATTTTGAACCTGATGATGGTATCGCACCATATACTTGCTGTGTTTTAGATTCTATATTACTCTTTTTTGGTCCTGATAACGATTGTGCAGAAGCAAATAATGATTTTTATACGATGAATGAAGGAGACACATTGGAGATAAATGCATCAAATGTCGGTGTTAATGCGCACTTTGATAGTTTAAATGGCAAACAATTTACAGGAATCTTTTTAAATGATTTTGATTCAGAAGGTGATTCACTTTGGATTTTGACCTATGGAAATGTAGATTATGGATCAGAGATTGCTTTAATACCTGGAAACGGCCCATACTTTGGGGAGATTACGATTAATCCAGATGGGTCATTCGTCTACATACATGATGGATCTGATAATTATTTTGACACCATCACATATGCTATGGGAGATATAGCTCATGCTCCTGATGAGTGTGATAGAAAAACAATTTATATATCCATTGAACCAGTAAATGATTGTCCTACACCTAGTGATGATGAGTATGTAGTTAAGGAAGGAGAATGTATTTCAATAGCTAGTACAGATAATAATTTACTTAAAAATGATACTGATCCTGATATGGGAACTCTTCCATTTATTCGAGATCTTACTAATCTTACATATTATTCATTTGAGACTTGGTTTACAAAGGATACTACAGCAGGTTTTGAGGGAGCTGGAGGTGCTCTAGATTATCCTGCCATTCATGTGGTAAAAGATTTTGGAGGAACAAGCTATGATGGACGTCTAAAATCAAAAACTACTGGTCCTAAATCAGAAAGAGATAGATTTGGAAATTCTTACAGCGCATATTATTTCAATCAATTTCTTGATATGGATAATTATATTGAAGTGGATACTACTGTGCTTGATATCAATTCATCGGGCTATACTATTAGTGGATGGATATGGCCGGTAGACGAGAATGCTGAATTAACAATTTTAAATTTTAATGTTGGAACAAGTGAGGAAGGGATTTCAATAGGACATAAGAATTCAAATTTTACTTTAAAAATTGGAGATGGAAATTCTTGGAAACTAGATGAAGTAATTACTGGATTTAATATACAGAAAATTATTGATACGCACTTTTCGCTCGTAAAAGATGGTACTAATTATAAATTTTATGTTGATGGTTTATTAGTGTACGAAAAAGATCTAGACATTGGTTTAAGTGGTCCTAAGATGAGTAGTCTTCAAATTGGAAGAAGCTATACCTCAGGAAATTATTTTAATGGAAAGATTGATGATATTTATGTTTATAGGAAGCCAATTGATAATACTCAAGCATACTTTTTATATAAAAGTTTATATGCTAAATGGTTTTTTGGTCCTAACAATGGTACTGTTACGTGTACAGATACTGGTGAATCTGGAATTTGTCTAGATGGTTCGTTTACTTACTGCCACGATGGTACTCCAACAGAACTTGATATTTTCAAGTATTTAGCTTCAGATAGTATTTGTGAGACAGAAGCCGAAGCAAAAATAACAATAATACAGGTTAATGATTGCCCTATACCTCTTGCAGATACTTTTTCTATTGAAGAGGGGGGAATTTTAAATCTTGCTGATTTAGGTGTTTCTATTATAGACAATGATTCTGATGAAGAAGGAGATTCTATAAACGTTCAATTAATTGAAGGACCAAAACATGGGACAGTTACTTGTCCACCTGGAACCGCTGAAGGAATTTGTTCAGATGGTACTTTTACTTATGTCCATGATCATGGTGAAGATCGATTAGATAGCCTTACTTATACAGCTGAAGATGATGGTGGAACTTGTGTTGGTGGTGATACTGTGACAGTATATATTGTTATAAGTAATGTCAATGATTGTCCTATTCCAATAGATGATGTGTATTATGTTGAGGAGGGAGGTTCATTAACAGTTGATACTTGTAAGTTAGTTGGAGGAGATGGATATCAAAATTGGGATACTGGTGAACCAAATAATTTGTCAGGGGATGAACAAGCTGCCGTAATATATAATGGTTCTGGAAAGTGGGACGATGTTAATGAACTAACATTTATTAAACCCCACCTTATTGAGATGGAAAGTTTAATAACTACATTAGCCGGGTATACTTATTTAGGTGAATATAAATATACATCATCTATTGGCCATAGTTTTTTTCAATCAAATACAGCAACAAATTGGAGTGATGCTAAACTGGCTGCAGAAGCAGCTGGTGGTTATCTTGCCATTATAAAATCGGAAGATGAAAATGATGCAATCACAGCAATGATATCACAAGATTTATTGATAGGCCTTTATCAAGATAAATTAGATTCTTATTATGAGGAACCAAAGGGTGCTTGGAAATGGTTAGATGGCGATTATTTATATGATGCGACTCCAAATTATGTGTGTGGTATCTTGCTTAATGATGATGATGGAGGTGGAGATACCTTGTGGGTTGAGTCTTGGGTACCAGGAAATGGAGATATTGACATAGATGCAGATGGTAATTTTAGATATACTCATGATGGTGGTGAAGAAGATGATACAATAAAATACTATATTTTTAATGGAATAAAGAATACTATTGATCCATCTCTTTCAACGGGTTGTTCTGGGGGACCAGGTAATATAATTATAAAAAGGATACCTGTAAATGATTGTCCAATAGCAAATGTAGATACTTTTTATGTTGATGAAGGAGCAACTTTAGATACAACAGGAGTACTTTTAAATGATGTTGATGTAGATCCTGAAGATTTTGATTCTGATGCAGGTGTGACTTTATTAAAAGCTATAAAAGTTAGTAGCAGTGATGTAAATCATGGGTCTGTTGTAATATCACCTGATGGAAGATTAGTATACACACATGATGGCGGTGAGTCTTTACTAGATAGTGTTCAATATTATATTGAAGATCTTGCAGGCTGTAAGGATACGACGTGGGTATATATTAATATAAAACCTATAAATGATCCTCCTGTAGGAGTTGATGATAATTATTCTCTTGGTGAGTGCGACACTCTAGTAGTTGATGCAGCTCATGGGATTCTTGCTAATGATTCAGATCCAGATAGTGACGATCTCAAAATTTATATTGTTTCTGATCCTTTAAATCCATTAATTGGAACATTGTTACTTAATGATGATGGTTCATTTACCTATACCCATGATTGTTCTGACACTCCAAATTCAGTATGTTTTAACTACGTATTGAGAGATGAAGAAAATTGGTCTGACACTACTCGGGTTTGTTTTGAGATAATAAACACTCCTCCTATAACTGAAAGTGAAATTTATTATGTATTAGAAGGAGAAGTTTTAACTACCGATTTAACTGATGGAGTTTTATCAAATGATTTTGATGAAAATCCTTTTGATATTCTGTCAATTATTGTAAAAGATTTTCCAACAAATGGAGCATTTGTATGGACGGATGATGGAACTTTTTCTTATGATCATGATTGTTCAGATGATCCTAATACTGACTTTTTTACCTATTATGTTACTGATGGAGAGGATACCACCGCTGTTCTTGATACAGCAAAAATTGAAATACAAAATGTTTGTCCTGAAGGAAATGATGATTTGTATAGTGGAGTTGATGAAGGAGGAACATTAAATATCGATGCTTTTAATGGTGTTCTTAATAATGATAATGATCAAAATTCTTGTGATGTATTAGAAATTAAAATTTATGAACCTACTACTTTTGGTAGTGTAGTATTAAATTCTGATGGTTCATTTGATTATACTCATGATGATAGTGAGAACTTTATTGATCAGTTTACTTACTTGTTATGGGATGGGGAGTGCCCTAATTGGGATACTGTAACGGTCAATATAAGAATTACTCCTGTTCCTGATACGCCACCAGTTGCAGTGAATGATTCTTTCCCATGTATTGATGAAGGTAGTTTTCTTCAGACATTAACGTATGATGAAGGAGTCTTATTTAATGATTATGATTTAGATACAGGTTCAACATTATCATCTATTATTGTTACTTATCCGATTCATGGTACATTGATTTTAAATCCTAATGGAACATTTATGTATACGCATGATGGAGGAGAATCTACATCTGATTCGTTTACTTATTATGTGAGAGATAATACAGGATTAATTAGTAATACAGTAACTGTGTCTTTCTGTATAAATCCTATTAATGATTGTCCAATTCCTATTGATGATATATTTAATATTAATGAAGGTGATATAATCGACTCAACTTTAATATTTAATGATTTTGATATTGAAGATGATATTCTTAAAATAAATATTGTTTCTCCACCAACAATTGGAGGATTTAATTGGAACAATGATGGAACATTTGTTTATACTGCTCCTGATGATGTTAATAAACCTGGACCAGAGATAATAACATTCGACTACATTTTATCTGATGATGGGTTTAATTTATGTGACTCCACAGCAACAGTTACGATAATTATAAATTATGAAAATGATTGTCCTATTGCTTTAGATGATTCGATAATAATTGATGGTTCTGAACCAATTTCAAGAATAATTTCTGTTCTTGATAATGATTCTGATGTTGATTCTGAAATAGATACTACAAGTGTAATTATTATTGCTGGTCCTTCTTTTGGAGAGGCTATAGCTAATATAGATGGAACCATAACATATAATTATGAAGTTTCACCAATTAGTTTTGATACTATTACGTATAGCGTTAGTGACTATGAAGGTTGTGAGGTTTTGGCTAAAGTTTATGTTTATATAGAAAATATAAGAACTCCAAGTTATAAACTCCCTAATTATTTTACTCCTAATGGAGATGATTTCAATGATTATTTTGTAATAAAACATGAAAACATACTTGAAAAAGACATGAGTTTTGAAGTGATAATTTATGATAGATATCAAAGAATAGTTTATGAAGGAGTAGTTAAAAGCAGTGATAAAATATGGAATGGAATTAACTCATCTACATCTCAAATTGTCAAGACAGATTTTTATTATTATGAGATTATTCCTGTAGAATACTTTGACACACCATTTATGAGGAGAAGAGACAAATTGATAGGCACCTTATACTTAGAAAAAGAAAGATAGTTTTATCTTGTAAAATTGTAAATGGCAAAAGTTGCTAACCAATGTTCACCTCCGTAGCCACTATCAAACATAAGCTCAAACCCTTTTTTTGTATGATTTTTTGAAATTTCATAAAGGAATAATTTTTTATCATTATTTTTTATTTTATTGGCAACATCATTTAATGTCCAAGCTCTATGGAACATTAGACCAATTAAGTGACCTATTCCAGGATCTTTTGGATCTAATACTTCTGGTGGAGTTATTATGCTTCCAAAGTTTTCCTCTTTGAAAGAGGGAAAAAATTTAGATAACCAGTTATTAAATTCTTTTTCCGATAAAATTTTCGACATTAAACTGGCTTCTGCTAGACAAGGAGACAAAAAATCTGTCCCGGATGGCTCATAATTTACAGGACAATTTTTATCGTAGCTAAAATGTTTAATACTATACTCTTTGATTTTATTTAATAATTTTTCATTATTAGTTTTTTGAGCATATTCATACATTAAAGAAAATGAAAATGCAGTGTTAGCATGTGTTCCTGGTCTTAGTGGTTTTGAAAGTTTATTTAAAAAAATAATGGTTCTCTCTGATAATAAATCAACTAGAGGTTTTAAGTTTTTAGACCAATTTTTTGCTTCAATATCATCCCATGTTTCAAGTTCAGAATAGAGAAGCATTAACCATGCCCATCCATAAGTTCTTTCAAATCCTTTAGCAAAATCATTTTGAAAAAATTGAAACTCTTTTTCTAAATTATTTTTATTTAAATTTTTTCTAATTTTTTTTCTAATGTTTTCTGCTTCTTTAATGTTAGGAAATTCTTTCAAAATTTTTACCATACTCCAATGACCATGAACTGCAGAATGCCAATCCCAGCAACCATAAAATGATGGGGTAAGTTTATAGTGAGGTCTTATCCAGGTTGAATCAATGTATCTATAACCAACTTTATATGGAAATTTTTTGTCAACACAATTGATAGATAATTGAATAAGATCACTAGCTAATTTTTCATTTAATCTTAGCTCTTCATTATCAACTTTATTGATATTACTCGTGCAATTAATAAAAAGAAATATGATTATAAAAAAGATAATTCTCATTTTTTACTAGCATTAAATAATTTTTCTTTTTCACTTTTATTTAAACTTGAATAACCACTTTCAGAAATTTTATCAAGTATTTTATCTATATCATCCTGCGATATTTTTTTGTTTATATTTTGATATGAATAATTATCCTTAGATTTATTGACTTTTGGGTTATGAAAAAAATTAAGAATCCTGATAATAGGATTTCCCATATTATTTCCATTTTGTAATTGTTTAATATATAAATATCCAATTAAAGCACCACCTAAGTGTGCAATTTCTCCACCTGAATTATTACCTGTTATATCAAAAAATGATGATGCAACATAAAATAAAGCAATGTATTTAATTTTTATTGGTCCAATAAAAAGGAGATGAAATGTGTAATTTGGTATAAGAGTAGCTGAGCCGATTACTACACTAAATACTCCAGCAGATGCTCCTAACATTAAAGACTGATTAATTTGATTTCCATAATATGGGATTATATTATAGATAGCCATATATAGTAAACCACCAATTATTCCACCCAAGATATATAAAGAAATCAATGCATTATTACCTATATTATTATGGATTATTTTTCCAAACCAATACAGAAAAAGCATATTCCATAATATATGTGAGAAATTAATGTGTAAAAAGAAGTAAGTGATTATAGACCATGGTTTAAATATAAAATCTCCTAAATTAGCTGGAAGCATTAAAGAGTTTAGAAATTTTATATATAAACTTTCTAGACCTCCAATTTGAAAAAATATTTTTATTATACCAATACTTAAAAATATAATAACGTTTATTATTATTATCTTGATAAGACCATTGTCTTTTTTATTCCATAGCTTTTTAAGATCTTCTATTATAAAGTTTGACATAATTTTAATAAAATGTACCGTATTTTCTTTTCCAATAAATTAGAATTAGATATCCTATAAGCATTCCACCAAGATGAGCAAAATGTGCAATATTATCTCCAGGCATTCTGTTTATTTCACTCCATAACTCATAGATTCCATATACTAATACCAAATATTTAGCTTTCACTGGTATGGGAGGAAATAAAAGCATTAGTTTCATATTTGGAAATAGCATTGCGAAAGCTAACAAAATTCCAAATACAGCACCTGATGCTCCTACCATTGGAACATCACTCTTTACTTTTAGCAAATCATTTGCATAAGCTATACTTAAATTGTCATTAGAATTTGACGGATTTTGTTCATAAGAATCAATAAAATCATAAAGTTGGTTATAATATTCTGATGAATTATTTATAACTAGTTTTCTAAATGATTCAGGGGATGGATTTTGTTCATAACTTTTTACTTTTACTTCGAATGAATAATTTTCATAGTAATTAATTCCTGAGTATAAAATTCCAGCTCCAATTCCTGTTACTAGATAAAATATTAAAAATTTTTTTGAACCCCATACTTTTTCAAGAATGGGTGCAAATACTAATACAGAAAACATATTACCGAATAAATGCCCAAAGCCAGCATGTACCCACATATAAGTTAGTATTTGGTATGGTTGAAAATTTTCAGAGTGAAAGTATCTCATTCCAAAATTTTCAATTATATAAGTTCTTAATCCTATAAAATCAGATAATATAAAAATTATTCCATTGATTATAAGAATATTTTTTGCAGCTGGAGTTAAATGAAACATTAAAATAAATTTTTAATTTTATCATCACCTAACTCTACAAAATTTAGTTCCCCATCTGGAGAATATTTTGGATTTTCGCATGCAAATAGTCTGTCAATTATGGATTCCATCTCTTTATCATTTAATCTTTTATTATTTATTATTTTAGCTTTTCTAGAAAATGATTTTAAAATTATTTCTTTTTTTTCAACTTTTAAATTTTGATTATTTTTTTTTATTTCTTCAATAAAACCTTCAATTATTTCTTCTTCATTTATATCATCAAGTCCTGTAGGTACGCCATTTATTATCACGGAATTTTTACCAAATATATCTATATTAAATCCTATTGATTTGATATCATTAAGGATCTCTTTAATAAGTTGAAAATCTGAATTATTAAATTCAATGTATTTTGGAAATAGATTTTGTTGAGAGTTAGCATTTGAATTTAGAGATGAATTTTTAAATTTTTCGTATAATATTCTTTGTTGACAATGTTTATGGTTAAATACTAATAACTTTTTTCCAAGCTGTTTGAAAATAAAATTATCAAGAAATTGAACTGGCTTGTTTTGTATTTCTATTACATCATTTTCAAAAATTAATTTATCATTTGAGTGTTCAGTTTTGACCTCATCAAATATTTTTTTCCAGTTTTGCTTATTACTTGAGCTTGAAGGTCTAATATTTTGATACTCTTTGTTGTCATATTCTATAACAGTTTTATTACTAAAATTAATGTCAGCATTAAAATCAATAGAAGGCATTATATGATGAGAGCCCAATGATTTACTAACTGATGAATTCATTAAATTATAGAGCAATTTTTCATCTTCAAATTTTACTTCTGTTTTTGTAGGATGAATATTAACATCTACTTTATTTGTATTTATTTGCAGAAATAATACATAAAAAGGATATTTTTTTTCTTCTATTAATCCCTCATAACTTTTAATGATAGCATGATTTAGGTAATTACTTTTTATGAATCTATTATTCACAAAAATAAATTGTTCTCCTCTAGTTTTTTTTGAGTATTCAGGTTTTCCAATAAATCCATGAATAGAAATATTTCCAAATTTTTCATCACATAAAACAAGTTGCTGTTCATAACTTTTTTTAAATAATGAAATAATTCTTTTACTGAGAGTTGATGATTTTAAGTTGTAAATTTTAAGTTCATTATTTAAAAGTATAAAATTAATATTTGGATTTGAAATTGCAATTCTTATAAATTCATCTATAATATATTTTAATTCGACTTTATTTGATTTTAAAAAATTTCTTCTTGCTGGAACAGTAAAAAATATATTTTTTACAATTATAGATGTTCCTTGATTTTTATCAATTTCATGTTCTTTAATTATTTTAGAGTTTTTGATATTAATTTCATACCCCATTTCATCATCAATAGATTTTGTTTTTAGTATTATGTCTGAAACTGCAGAAATTGATGATAATGCTTCACCTCTAAAACCCATAGTTTTTATTTTAAATAAATCTTCTGCATTTTTTAGTTTAGAAGTTGAGTGTCTATTAAAACATTTTATAGCATCTTCTTTAGACATTCCTATTCCATCATCAATAATAGTTATGGATTGTTTACCGGCATCTTTAATAATTATTTTAATATTTTTTGCTTTAGCATCAATACTATTTTCTAGTAGTTCTTTTACCATTGAAGAAGGTCTTTGAACTACTTCACCTGCAGCAATCTGATTAGAAACTGATTTTGGTAATTGGTATATAATGTTCATTTTAACTTTTTCTAATTTTTTTCAAAATGTACCATAAAGGAATTAAAGTTGCGAAAATAAAAATTTTATTTCCAATATATAGCCAACCAAATAAGAAAAAGGATAATAATAATGCTATAATTAATTGTAGTTTGGATCCAGAGACAATTTCAGATTTTTTTTTATGATCAAAATATCTTTTGTTTTTTAATTTTACATTATTATTGATTTCAGAAACCCTATGTTCGATGTCATCCTTTATTGGATCATAATGTCTAGGATCAAAGTTAAATTTTTTACTTTTTGGCAAACGTATAAATGATGGTAATTTCATTTTAAAAAAATAAATCAAATCAATTAATTTGTAAAGATAGATTTAAATTTTATTAATTTAGTAATGCTTATTTATTAGCTTTTTTATAAAATTAATTCTAAAATTTCATACATTCATTTATGAAAATTGGTATAGTATGTTATCCAACATTTGGAGGTAGTGGTGTAGTTGCTACAGAACTTGGAAAAGCATTATCAAAAAAAGGAAATGAAATACATTTTATAACTTATTCTCTTCCCGCTAGATTGAATATTTTTAGTGATCATCTTTTTTATCATGAGGTTTCAGTTAAAAATTATCCACTATTTCATTTTCCTCCATATGAAACATCTTTGACAAGTAAACTTGTAGAAATTGTAAAGTTTGAAAAGTTAGATCTTCTCCATGTTCATTATGCCATTCCTCATGCGTCATCAGCCTTATTAGCTAAAGATATATTATTGACAATGGGAATAAAAATTCCAGTTATTACAACTCTTCATGGAACAGATATTACACTTGTTGGTTCAGATCCATCATGTAAGCCTGTAATTAATTATTCTATTAATAATTCTGATGGAGTAACATCAGTATCTGAAAGTTTAAAAAATGATACTCTAAAATTATTTGATATAAAGAAAGATATTAAGGTAATTCCAAATTTTATTGATCATAATATTTTTAATAAATTAAAAAAAAATATTTATAGAGAAAGATATTGTAAAAATGGAGAAAAATTAATCATTCATACATCAAATTTTAGAAAAGTAAAAAGGATACAAGATGTAGTAAATATTTTTTGTAAAATAAAGAAAACAATACCTTCTAAACTAATAATGATTGGAGATGGACCTGAGAGAGCCAATATAGAATCTTTAACAAGAACATTATGTTCTTTAAAAGATGTAATTTTTATTGGTAACATTCCTGATGTTGAAAATGTATTATCAGATGCTGATTTATTTTTATTAACATCTGAAAAAGAAAGTTTTGGATTGTCTGCTTTAGAAGCTATGGCATCATCAGTGCCAGTTGTAAGTTCTGATGCAGGTGGTTTGCCAGAGCTTATTTCTAATGGAAAATCTGGATTTGTATGTAAAATAGGAGATGTAGATGATATGGTTGAAAAGTCTTTATATATTTTAAATGATGATAACTTATCTAAGTTTAAAGACGAATCTTTTAATAGATCAAAAGATTTTAATATAAATCTTATCTTACCTTGGTATATAGATTATTATAATCAAATAATTAATGATGCCAATTAAAAAAAAGAAAATATACGTTCTTGATACTTCTGTTATCCTCCATTCTCATGATTCAATTATGAATTTTGAAGAAAATGATATAGGAATTCCTATTACGGTATTAGAAGAATTAGATCACATGAAAAAAGGAAATGATATTATAAATTTTGAGGCAAGAGAATTTATAAGAATGATTGATGATTTATCATCGGACAAAATGCTTGATAATTGGATTTCATTAAATGGTAAAAATAAAGGTTCTTTCAAGGTTCTTGTAGATTATTCTTCAAAAAATAATATTTTTAATGATGAAATTAATGATCATAAAATTTTAGATTCTGCATTAAATCTTCAAAGAATAGAAAAAAATAAAAGTGTTATTCTAGTTTCAAAGGATATTAATTTACGACTAAAAGCAAAGTCGTTAAACCTCAAAGCAGAAGATTATAAAACTGGTAAAATAAAAAATTTAAATTCTTTAGAATTTGAAAGTCAAATTATTAATAATCTGAAGGATGAGACTATAGATAATTTTTATATGAATGCTTCTATTTCAAAAAAAGAAATTTTTCCTAGAAAGACATTATCAAATAATGGATATTATGTCCTTAAAAATTCAAAAAAATCTGCTCTTGCATACTACGATAGTAAAGAAGAAATAGTTTACAGAGTAGAAAAGGGTGTTGTTTCTGGTATTAAGCCGAGGAATGCAGAACAAGCTTTTGCTATTCATGCATTAACAAATTCTAAGATTCCTCTTGTTTCTGTAAATGGAGTTGCTGGTACAGGAAAAACTTTGTTAGCATTGGCATCAGCTATTTCACAAAGAAGAAAGTATAAACAGATATTTGTAGCAAGGCCTATTGTACCTCTAAGTAATAAAGATTTAGGATATCTTCCTGGAGATATAAGTTCAAAAATTAATCCATATATGGAGCCTTTATGGGATAATTTTAAGTTTATTCAAAATCAGTTTAAAGAAACTTCTAAAGAATATAAAGTTTTAAAAAATATGGTAGAATCTGAGAAATTTCTTATACAACCATTGGCTTATATTAGAGGTAGAAGTTTTTCAAATATTTTTTTTATTGTTGATGAAGCTCAAAATTTAACTCCTCATGAAATAAAGACTATTATTTCAAGAGCAGGTGAAAACACTAAAATGGTTTTTACCGGAGACATTAATCAAATAGATACTCCCTATTTAGATTCACAAAGTAATGGCCTTTCTTATTTAATAGATAAACTTAAAAACCAATCATTATACTCTCATGTTACCTTAAGAAAAGGAGAAAGATCAGATCTAGCTAATTTAGCAAATGAACTTCTTTAAATGAATGAATATGATTAGTAGCTTAAGTCAATACCAAGATGAATATAAAGAAAGTGTTGAAAATCCAGAAAAATTTTGGCATGATTATTCTCAAAAATTTTTATGGAAAAAAAATCCTTCACAGATTTTAGATTGGAATTTTGATGAGCCTAAAGTGAAGTGGTTTTCAGATGGAAAATTGAATATTACAGAAAATATTTTTGAAAGAAATTTTAATGTTAAGTCAAACACAGCAATTATATGGGAGCCTAATGATATTAGTGAGAAACCCATATCTTTAACATATCATCAATTATTTAAAAGGGTATGTTCTTTTGCTAATGTTCTTAAGAAATTAGGTGTTGCAAAGGGAGACATAGTAATTATTTATTTACCTATGATTCCAGAAGCAGCTATTTCAATGCTTGCATGTGCTAGAATAGGTGCAGTTCATTCGGTTGTATTTGCTGGTTTTAGTGCTTCCTCATTATCAGATAGAATCGATGATTGCAATGCTAAAATAGTTATTACTTCAGATGGAAATTATAGGGGTGATAAAATAATTTTAGTTAAAAATGTTGTTGATAGTGCTGTTGAAAAATCTGATTCTATTACTAATGTATTAGTTATAAATAGAACTTCTATGGATGTGATCATGGCTGAAGGAAGGGATGTATGGTTACATGAAATTGAAAAATCAGTTGATGATGTATGCGATGCAGAGCCTATGTCTTCTGAAGATATGTTATTTATTTTATACACATCAGGATCTACAGGAAAACCAAAAGGAATTGTTCATACATGTGGAGGATATATGATATTTTCTCAATATACTTTTGAAAATGTTTTTCAATATAAAGATGGAGATACTTTTTGGTGTACTGCGGATGTTGGCTGGATTACAGGACATAGTTATATAGTTTATGGCCCATTATTAAAAGGAGCTAAAACAGTAATGTTTGAAGGGGTACCAACTTATCCAGATCCTAGTAGATTTTGGAAAATAATTGATAAGCATAGTGTAAACCAGTTTTATACTGCTCCTACTGTTATAAGAGCTTTACAATCTTATGGAGATAAGTATTTGGAGGGGGCAAGTTTAAATACCTTAAAAGTAATAGGGTCAGTTGGTGAACCAATTAATGAAGAAGCTTGGAATTGGTATTTTACTAATGTTGGTAAAAGAAAATGCCCGATTGTAGATACATGGTGGCAAACTGAAACAGGAGGGATAATGATATCTCCTCTTCCTAATATTATAGATTCGAAACCTACTTATGCCACACTTCCTCTCCCAGGTGTTCAGCCAATATTACTTGATAATGATGGAAATGAGGTAATAGAAAATAACGTAGAAGGAAATCTTTGCATCAAATTTCCTTGGCCATCTATTTTACGAACAACATATGGTGATCATAAAAGATGTAAAGACACGTATTTTTCAACTTTTAAAGGATATTATTTTACGGGAGATGGTGCGAAAAGAGATGATGATGGAAATTATAGAATTTTAGGAAGAGTTGATGATGTTATTAATGTATCAGGTCATAGAATTGGGACTGCAGAAGTTGAAGACGCAATTAATCAAGATAGTTCGGTTATTGAGTCTGCTGTTGTTGGTTATCCACATGAAATTAAGGGACAAGGTATTTTCGCTTTTGTGATTGTAAATTCAAATTCTGATAAGGCTAATTATTTTGATCAAATAAGAAAAACAGTTACTCATCATATAGGCCCAATTGCTAAACCTGATAAAATATTGATTGTTCCTGGTTTACCAAAAACAAGATCTGGAAAAATAATGAGAAGAATTTTAAGAAAGATAGCTTCAAATGAATTTGAACACTTTGGAGATATATCTACTTTATTAAATCCAGAAATTGTAGATATTATTGTAAAAAAAGTAATAAATAGTTAGTAAAAATCCTCACGTTTATGAGGCTTTAAATTAAGTGAACTTGGAGGGAGTCGAACCCCCAATCTCCTGGGCCGTAACCAGGTGCTCTATCCAGTTAAGCTACAAGTTCAATATTTAATCAAATTTAACATTTTATAATATTAGTTTTTTATTAATATATTATACAATCTTATTTATTAAGTTATTTTTGCATGTAATTAAAAGATATGATTGAATGAAGAAGTATTTATTTTTTATTTTTTTTCTATTAGCTTATAATGTTAACGCTCAAGTTGATAATTCTGATGAAAAGGTTTCTATTACTAAAAATAAAATAGAGATACCCGGTTATCTAAAATTGGATTTTGGATTTACTTTTTTAGAAAATGCAGATCCTTCTTTGGATACTGAGATGTTTCCTTCTAGATCTGTAAATATATATTATTCAAAACCATTTTTTATTGGAGATAATTTTTCTATAAATCCTGGTATAGGAATATCTAATGATAGATTATCTTTTTCAAATGATGTTATTTTATCTGAAGAAACTAATGCAGATGGAATCAATAATATAATTATAGATACTTTAGATTTTACTCCTGAAAAAAATTCTTTAAAATCTACATATTTAATATTACCTCTAAACTTTAAATATTATTTTGGTTCTGGAAAATATGATAAAGGAAGATTTTTTATTGGAATAGGTGGTGAAATTGGTTTGCATCTGAACTCTTCTACAAAAGTTAAACAAAAAATAAATAATAGAAAAAATCATACAAAAATTAAAAAAGATTTTGGTATTAATGATTTTAAGTATGGTGTTTCACTTTTTATTGGAATTGGTAATTTTAATTTATATTATAAGAAATATCTTTCAAATTTATTTGAAGATTCTTCGTTACCTCAGCATATTACAAAAAATCCAACTATAAATAAAATTGGTATTACTTTTTCTTTATTTTAAAATTCTTTTCTTAATCTCGCTACTGGTATTTTAAGTTGTTCTCTATATTTAGATACGGTTCTTCTTGCTACCTCATATCCTTTTTGATTAAGTATTTTTTTTAATTTTTCATCAGAATATGGTTTGGTTTTATCTTCTTTTTTAATAATTTTTTTCAAACTATTTTTTACGATTTTACTGCTTATTAATTCATCATCTTTTTTGATTGTTGATTCAGAAAAAAAGTATTTTAATGGGAATATTCCAAAATCAGTCTGAATTACCTTATTACTCACTATTCTGCTAACAGTAGATATGTCCATTTTTATTATTTTGGCTATGTTTTTGAGAATCATTGGTTTTAAATCATTTTCATCTCCACCATTAAAAAATGAATTTTGAATTTTTAGAATTGCTTTCATTGTTTTAAGTAGAGTTTGATTTCTTTGGTTTAAAGCATCAACAAACCATTGTGCGGATTCTATTTTTTGTTTTATAAAATCAATAGATTTTTTACTTTCTTCATCTTTATTTTTTTTATTTTTCATTTCATTGAAAATAGAAATATAAAGTTTGTTGACATTAATTTTTTTACTTTCACTAGATGTCAGAAAAATATTTAATTCATTATTAATTTTTTTTAGAATAAAATCAGGAATTAAATATTCAGTTATATTTTCATCTTCTAACCCATCAGCAGGTTTTGGATTTAAAGTTTTTATATAGTTAAATGCATTTATGATTTCTTCTTTTTTTTCTTGATATTTTTTATAAATTTTTTCAAATCGTTTGTTTTTAAAATTTTCAAAATCATTTTTTATGATATTTAAAGCTAATTTTTCAGTAGAATTTATTTTTTCTTTTTTATTGATTTGAATAATTAAACATTCTTCTAAATTTCTAGAACCGATACCAGGTGGTTCTAAATTTTGAATTTTTTTTAATACTTTCTTTATTGTTTTGATTTCAAATTCCTTATTCTCAGAAAATGCTAAATCATCAATGATTAATTCTAAATCTCTTCTTAAGTACCCATCAGCATCAAGAGTTCCAATGATTTGCTTCGCTATTATTTCTTGATCATGGCCGAGATCTAAATAGGTGATTTGTGATAATAGATTTTCTTGAAAGGATTGTTTATTTGATAAATTAGATTCTCTACTATAGTTTATGTTTTCGCTATTGTAATTTTTTTGTGAAAACGAATGATTTTCTAAATGAGCACTGCTAATAGTTTCATTTTCTTCTGTTTCAATTGTTTCTTCTTCTAGTGCTGGATTATCTTCTAACTCTTTTTTTATAACGGAATCAATGTTAGTGTTTGATAATTGTAATAATTTTATAAATTGAATTTGTTGTGGTGATAATTTTTGAGATAAATTTTGTATAAGAATTAGCTTATTCATATTGTAAAAATAAATTTTCTACTACAAATTTATTATAATTAGTCTATTCTTTGAAAATAAGATTAAATTATAGTTTTTTGCGATTATTTATTTTAAATGAAAAAGAGTAGAATAAAAATTAGTTTATTAAAAAATATAAACCTTGATAATAATATTTGTGTTAAGGGTTGGGTTAGGACAAAGAGACAAGGTAAAAATATAACATTTATATCTTTAAATGATGGTTCAACAATAAATAGTTTGCAGGTTGTTTTAGATATGCAAAAATTTAAGGTAGAGTTAGTTGAGCAAATTAATACTGGTTCTTCAGTTGAATTTAGTGGAAATCTTATAAAAAGTCAGGGAAAAATTCAGAACTATGAGTTGGATGCAACAGAACTTGTTTTATTAGGTGAGTCTGATGCTGGGAAATATCCTATTCAACCAAAAAAACATAGTTTAGAATTTTTAAGAGATGTAGCTCATCTAAGACCAAGAACAAATACTTTCAGTGCAATATTTAGGATAAGGCATGCTGTAATTTTTTCTATTCATAAATTTCTTAATGATAAAGGGTTTGTAAATATTCATACTCCAATTATAACATCTTCTGATGCTGAAGGGGCTGGAGAAATGTTTAAAGTAACTTCATTAGATTTAGATAATATAAAAAATAATAAAGTAGATTTTAAAAAAGATTTTTTTTCTAAAGAAGTAAACTTAACAGTTTCTGGTCAGTTAAATGCAGAACTTGGAGCTTTAGCATTATCAGAAGTTTATACTTTTGGACCTACTTTTCGAGCAGAAAATTCTAATACTTCAAGACATCTTGCTGAGTTTTGGATGGTTGAACCAGAAATGGCATTTTATGATATAATTGATAACATGAATTTAGCAGAGGATATATTAAAATATATTATAAGTTATGTTATTAAAAATTGTTTTGATGATTTAGAATTTCTTCAAAATAGAGAGATTGATGATGAGAAAAATTTACCTCAAATTCAGCGAAATGAGAAATCTTTAATTGAAAGATTAAAAAAAATATTAAATACAGTTTTTGAAAGGATAACTTATACTGAAGCTTTTAATATTTTAAGAAATTCTAACCCTAATAAAAAAGGAAAATTTAAGTATAAAGTGGATGAGTGGGGTATAGATTTTCAATCAGAACATGAAAGATTTTTGGTTGAAAAGCATTTTAAAAAGCCAGTAATTGTTATTGATTACCCTAAAAATATTAAGGCTTTTTATATGAGAGTAAATGATGATAATAAAACAGTTTCAGCTATGGATGTATTATTCCCATCTGTAGGTGAAATTATTGGAGGCTCACAACGTGAAGAAAGACTTTCTGTATTAAAAGAAAGAATGAAAAAAATGAATCTTTCAGAAAAGGATCTAAATTGGTATTTAGATACAAGAAGATTTGGAACTGTAGTTCATTCAGGATTCGGTTTAGGTTTAGAAAGATTAATTCAATTTATTACTGGAATGAAAAATATTAGAGATGTCATTCCCTTTCCTAGAACACCAGGTAATTGTAATTATTAGTATAGAAAATAGTTATTTTTTTTCTTCTTTAACTTCTTCAAAATCAACATCTGAAATATCATCGTTTTTATTTTTACTTTTTGATTTATTTCCAGTAGGAGTTTTTTGATCAGGCGTTCCTTGTTGTTCTTGGGTAGCTTTGTACATTTCTTGACTAGCAGCTTCCCATGACTTATTTAAAGCTTCTATCGCACCATCAATTTCATCAATTTTTTCTTCTTTATGAATTAATTTTAATTTATCTAAAGAATCTTGAATAGCTTTTTTATTAGGTTCTGATAATTTATCTCCAAATTCTTTTAGTTGTTTTTCAGTTTGAAATATTAAACCATCAGCAGTATTTATTTTATCAATTTTTTCTCTTTCTTTTTGATCAGAATCAGCATTTGCCTTTGCTTCTTCTTTCATTTTATTGATTTCTTCATCAGTTAATCCAGATGAAGCTTCTATTCTAATGTTTTGTTCTTTACCAGTTCCTTTATCTTTTGCAGAGACATTTAGAATTCCATTAGCATCAATATCAAAAATTACTTCAACTTGAGGCATTCCTCTAGGTGCAGGTGGTATGCCGTCTAAATGAAATCTTCCAATTGTTTTATTATCTTTTGCCATGGGTCTTTCTCCTTGTAAAACATGAATTTCTACGGATGGTTGATTATCAGCTGCAGTAGAAAAACTTTCAGATTTTTTTGTTGGTATGGTAGTATTAGATTCAATAAGCTTAGTAAATACTCCTCCTAATGTTTCAATTCCTAATGATAGAGGGGTAACATCCAAAAGTAAAACATCTTTTACTTCTCCAGTTAATACTCCACCTTGAATAGCAGCTCCAATTGCAACAACTTCATCAGGATTTACACCTTTAGATGGTTTTTTCTTGAAAAATTTTTCTACCTCTTCTTGTATTTTTGGAATTCTTGTAGATCCTCCAACTAGAATAATTTCATCTATTTCTGATACACTAATTTTAGCATCTTTTAAAGCTTTTTTACAGGGCTCTAATGTTCTAGAAACTAGTTTTTCTGATAATTGTTCAAATTTAGACCTTGAAAGTGTTTTTACTAAGTGTTTAGGAATACCATCAACAGGCATAATATATGGTAAATTTATTTCAGTAGAAGTAGAGCTTGATAACTCAATTTTAGCTTTTTCAGCACCTTCTTTAAGCCTTTGAAGCGCCATTGGATCTTTTCTAAGATCAATACCTTCATCTTTTTTAAATTCTTCAGCAAGCCAGTCAATTAATACGCTATCAAAATCATCACCTCCCAGGTGAACATCACCATTTGTAGATTTTACTTCAAAAACACCATCTCCTAATTCTAAAATAGAAACATCAAAAGTTCCTCCTCCTAAATCATATACTGCAATTTTAATGTCTTTATCTTTTTTATCCAATCCATATGCAAGAGCAGCAGCAGTTGGCTCATTTATAATTCGTTTTACATCAAGTCCTGCAATGGTACCAGCTTCTTTAGTGGCTTGTCTTTCTGAATCATTAAAATATGCTGGAACAGTAATAACTGCTTCTTTGATTTCAGAACCTATATAATCTTCTGCAGTTGATTTCATTTTTTGAAGAATCATGGCAGAAAGTTCTTGTGGTGTATATTTTCTTGAACCGATATTAATCCTTACGGTATTATTAGTTCCTTTTTCAACTTTATATGAAAGATTTCTTTTTTCTTCTGTAATCTCTGAGAATTTTTTACCCATAAACCTTTTAATAGAATTTATTGTATTGACGGGGTTAGTAATAGCTTGTCTTTTTGCGGGATCACCTACTTTTCTTTCTCCTTTACCTTCAACTAAGAAAGCTACGATAGATGGTGTAGTTCTTTTTCCTTCACTATTTGGTATAACAACTGGTTCATTTCCTTCCATTACTGCTACACAAGAATTTGTAGTGCCTAAATCAATTCCTATAATTTTATTCATAATATTTACTTTTAATTGTCTACTAGTATTATTGACAAGAATTATGCCAAAGATGATATATGACAGAATGTCATACTATTGTTCAATTAATGCACTAATCTTATTTTTTAGAACTTCAACTATTCCTCTTTTAATTTCTACTTGATTAGTTTTAGAATTAATTTTATAATCAATATTTCCTTGTGAAAGAGAACTTATTATTGGAGCGTGATTATTTAATATTTGAAATTTACCTTGAGAACCCGGAAAAATTACCGAATCAACTTCTCCAGTAAATAGTGTTTTTTCAGGAGATAAAATTTCTAATTGCATTCTATTTTACGTTTTCTAGCATTTTTTCACCTGCTTCTATTGCTTGTTCAATAGTTCCTTTAAGATTAAAAGCAGCTTCTGGTAAGTGATCAAGTTCACCGTCCATAATCATTGTAAATCCTTTAATTGTATCTTTTATATCTACTAATTCTCCTTTTACACCAGTAAATGGTTCTGCAACATGAAATGGTTGTGATAAAAATCTTTGTACTCTTCTTGCTCTATGAACGACTTGTTTATCTTCATCTGATAATTCGTCCATACCAAGAATTGCTATAATGTCTTGTAATTCTTTATATCGTTGCAATAGTTCTTTAACCCTTTGTGCGCAATTATAGTGTTCACTTCCTACTACTTCTTCAGTTAAAATTCTAGAAGTAGAATCTAGAGGGTCAATAGCAGGGTAAATTCCTATAGCAGCAAGTTTTCTTGATAATACACTTATTGCATCTAAATGTGAAAAAGTAGTTGCAGGAGCCGGATCTGTTAAATCATCAGCGGGAACATAAACTGCTTGAACTGATGTTATAGAACCTTTTTTTGTTGATGTTATTCTTTCTTGCAGAGCACCCATTTCAGTTGCAAGAGTTGGTTGATATCCTACTGCTGAAGGCATTCTACCTAAAAGAGCTGATACTTCTGATCCAGCTTGTGTGAATCTAAATATATTATCAATAAAAAATAATATATCTCTTCCTTGACCTTTTCCATCTCCGTCTCTAAAATATTCAGCTAGGGTTAGTCCAGACAGAGCAACTCTTGCCCTTGCTCCTGGAGGCTCATTCATTTGACCAAAAACAAATGCTGCTTTAGAAGTTTTTAATTTCTTTTTGTCGACTTTAGATAAATCCCAAGATCCTTCTTTCATTGATTTTTTAAATTCTTCACCATAGTTTACTATATCGGCTTCAATCATTTCACGGAGTAAATCATTTCCTTCTCTAGTTCTCTCTCCAACACCAGCAAACACAGATAGTCCTGAGTATGCTTTTGCAATGTTATTTATTAGTTCTTGAATTATAACAGTTTTACCAACGCCAGCACCACCGAATAAACCAATTTTTCCACCTTTATTATAAGGTTCAATTAGATCAATAACTTTTATTCCTGTGAAAAGTACTTCAGAGGAAGTGGAAAGGTCTTCAAATTTAGGAGCTTCTCTATGAATCGGTAGCCTATCTTTTGATTTAGGTTCTGCCATTCCATCAATTGCTGAACCAACAACATTAAATAATCTTCCTTTGATGTCATCGCCTACTGGCATTGATATAGGTTCACCTAGATCATCAACTATCATCCCTCTTCTTAATCCTTCAGTCCCTGACATAGCAATTGTTCTTACTCTGTCCTCTCCTAAGTGTTGTTGAACTTCAAGAATTATAGACGTACCATCTTCTTTTTTGATTTCTAATGCATTTAATATCTTTGGTAAATTGTTTTCTTCAAAAGATACATCAATTACTGGACCGATTACTTCTGTTATTTTTCCTTGATTTGCCATCTTGATTAATAAAGGGTTTAGTTTATATAAAATACTCTGCGAAAATAATCTATAATAATAATTTTACAAAGCTATAATTGAACTTATTAAAGAGTTTTATAATTTATAATTTAAATTCAATTCTAATTATTGTTTCAACATTTTTTATTGACTTTAAAACAAAAATTTTTCCATTATGATAATTTGTTATTATTCTATGAACTAGTGCTAATCCCAGACCCCATCCTCTTTTTTTTGTTGTAAAACCTGGATTAAATATTTTTCTAAAATTTGAATTTTTTATTCCAGTACCATTATCTATAAAATCAATTAAAATCTTATTTAATTTTTTATGTAAAACAATTTTAATTTTTCCAGATTCTCCAATTGCATCAATAGAATTTTTACATAAATTTTCAATAACCCAGCTAAAAAGTTCTTTGTTTACTGAATATAATATATTTTCTCCTTGTATTGTAAATAATATATTTTTTGATATTCTTTTTTTTAAATATTTTATTGAATTATTTATTAAATTTTTTAATTCTTCTTCTTTGATGATAGGTTTAGATCCAATATTAGAAAATCTGTCAGTTATAATCTTAAGTCTTTCTAAATCTTTTTCTATTTCTACTATAATACTTTTGTCATTTAAAATGTTTTTTGATTTTATATATTCTTTCCAGGCAATTAATGATGATAATGGAGTTCCTAATTGATGAGCAGTTTCTTTTGCTAATCCAGTCCAAAGTCTATCTTTTTCTGATGCATTAGAATAATAAAATATTAAATAAATGGATATTAATATTATTAAAATGAAGATAGATAAATAATAAGGTGCTAAAATAATTAGATCTAGAATTTCAGAATTTTTATAAAAAACGAACTGTTTATTGATTATAACATTATTATTATCATAGATAAGAACTTCAATTGGTTCGTATCCATTTTTCATAGATGATAATGTGTTTTTTAATATTTGATATTTTTTTGATTCATTATCAGAGTAAATAATATTTTTATGATCAATTATGTTATAGTTTTCATCTGTAATTATAACAGGTATATTATTGTTGTCAATTATAATTTCATCTATATAATAATCTGGAGATTCTTTATTTGATGATATATACTGTAAAAAATTTGCATATCTTTTTATGGCAGCAATTTCTCTTTCTTTAATTTCTGAAATTATTTTAATAGAAAAAAAAATCAATGATCCTATAAACAGTATTGTAGTGATGGATACTACCCATTTAATTTTTTCGTGATTTTCTTTGAGTGTTATCAATAGAATAATTTAGATATAAATCTAAGTAATTTTTAAAATTTAATTGTTTTTAATACTCAAAGAAAAGAATAGTCAGTTTTGACTAGTTCATAAAATCTTTTATTCTATCAAAAAACCCTTTATCTGTTTTTCCAGGTTTAGGCTGAAAGTTGTTTGATTGTTTTAATTCAGATAATATTTTTTCTTCTTCTTTAGATATTTGTTTTGGAGTCCATACATTGACATAAATTAATTGATCTCCTGCTATTGAATTGTTTATATCTTTTATTCCTTTACCTCTTAATCTAAGTATTTTTCCACTTTGAGTTCCAGAGGAAATTTTAATTCTAACTTTTCCAGTTAAAGTAGGAACTTCTATATCTACACCTAAAACTGCATCAACAAAATTTAAATATAAATCATAAATTATATTATTACCATCTCTTTTAAATATACCATCTTCTATTTCTTCAATTAGTATTAAGAGATCTCCAGATGCTCCTCCGGCTGGTGACTCATTTCCCTTTCCAGACATTGAGAGTTGCATGCCTTCAGTAACACCTGAAGGGATATTAATTTTTATTATTTCTTCTTTGTATTGCAATCCTGTGCTATCAACTCCAGGGGGTTTATTATCTATTATTTTACCATTACCATTACAATTGTAACAGGATGTTGATGAAACCATTTGACCTAGCATTGTGTTTACAACTTTATTTATTTTACCTGTTCCATGACATACTGAGCATGATTTAAAAGTAACACCTGAAGCTGTTACTAATCTTTTTACTTTTATTTTTTTTTCAACTCCTTCAGCAATTTCTTTAATAGATAATTTAAGTTTTATTCTAAGATTTGATCCTCTATTTCTGGATGAACTTCTACTTCCACCAAAAAAACTGTCAAAAGGACTTCCACCTCCTCCTCCAAAAATATCACCAAATTGACTGAAAATATCTTCAACGTTCATTCCACCTCCAAATCCACCAGAGCCACCTCTTAAGCCATCATGACCAAATCTATCATATTTTTCTTTTTTTTCAGAATTACTAAGAACTTCATAAGCTTGAGCAGCTTCTTTGAATTTTTCTTCTGCGACTTTATTATCTGGATTTTTATCTGGATGATATTTAATAGCGACTTTTCTGTAAGCTTTTTTTATTTCATTTTTTGATGATGATTTTGAAACACCTAAAATATCGTAGAAATCTCTTTTTGACATTATGAACCAATTACAACTTTAGCATGTCGAATAATTTTTTCTCCAATTAGATAGCCTTCTTCAATTATATCAATAATTTTACCTTTAAATTTTTTACTAGCAGGAGAATTAGTTATTGCTTCATGTAATTCTAAATCAAAAACATCTTCTTTATTTACTTCCATTTTTATAAGATTGTATTTTCTTAAAATATTATTAAGTTTTTGACTTATAAGATTAAATCCTTCAAAATCATTTTTTTGTTTAGATTTAATTGCTTTTAAAGCTCTTTCAAAATCATCAATTACAGGTAAAATATCCTTTATTAATTCTTGATTAGAAACTTCAATCATTTCTAATTTTTCTTTAGAAGTTCTTCTTCTATAATTTTCAAATTCAGAATATAGTCTAAGATATTTTTCTTTTGATTCTTGAAGTTCATTTTTTACATCAGATATTTTATCTGCTTTTTTTATTTTTGTATTTTTTGGAGTATTTTTTTTATTCATGACTTATTACATTGCAATTTCTTTGCCAAAATCATATAGATGACATTTTGACTATTTTGAATTAATTTCTTTCCAAATACAATCTTTTAGTTCCATTAATCCTAAGTTGGTTATACTTGATATTTTAATTACTGGGTATTTTGATTTGAAAGTGATTTTATCAATTTTTTTTTTTGGTGCCAGGTCACATTTTGAGATGGCAATAATCATTTTTTTTTCTAATAGTTTTTTATTGTATTTTTTTAATTCATTAGATAATAATTTATATTCATTTTTAATATTTGAATCAAATGGTATCAAAAATAATAAAATTGAATTTCTTTCAATATGTCTTAAAAATCTTATACCAAGACCTTTGCCTTCAGATGCTCCTTCAATAATACCTGGTATGTCTGCTACAATAAATGATTTATAATCTTTATATGGGACTACTCCTAGATTTGGTGTTAATGTAGTAAATGGATAATTTCCGATTTTAGGTTTAGCTTTAGATATTGAGGATAATAGTGTTGATTTTCCTGCATTTGGAAATCCAACTAATCCAACATCAGCTAATACTTTAAGTTCAAGAATTACCCATTCTTCGATTCCTACTTTACCAGTTTGGCTGTACTGTGGTGCTTGATTTGTAGGACTTTTAAAATGATCATTTCCTAGACCTCCAATGCCGCCTTTAAGTAGTATTTTTTCTTCATTATGATTTAATATTTCTAATTTTTTTTTACTATTTTCAGAAGATTTAACTATTGTACCAAGAGGAATTTCAATTATGGTATCTTTTCCATTAGATCCATACTTGTTTGACCCAGAACCATCTCCTCCATTTTCTGCAATAACATGCTTTGTGAATTTTAGGTGTAGAAGGGTCCATAATTGTTTATTTCCTTTGAGTATTATATTTCCACCTCTTCCTCCATTTCCTCCATCAGGACCTCCTTTGGGAGCAAATTTTTCTCTTCTGAAATGAGAAGATCCTTTTCCACCATTTCCAGATTTACAAAATATTTTTACATAGTCAATAAAATTAGGATTGCTCATTTATTTATCAATTTTTGAACATATATTATCAAATATGTCATCTATTGAACCAATACCATTTATTTCGTTGTATTTATTTAGATCTCTATAATGATTAGAAACTGGTAAAGTTTCTTTTTTATATACTTGAATTCTATTATTTATTTTTTCTTCACTTTGATCATCTATTCTACCAGAAACTAAAGCTCTTTTTTTAATTCTTTTTTTTAATTCCTCATCATTTACATTTAGTGTAATCATTAAATTAATTATTAAATTGTTTTTTTCTAGCATTTGATCCAATGCTATGACTTGATTTACGGTTCTAGGGAAACCATCAAAAATAAATCCATTAGAATTTAAATTTTCTAGAATTTTTTTTTCTACCATATTTATTACAATAGAATCAGGAACTAGATTTCCATTATCCATAAATTTTTTTGCTTCTAACCCAAGCTCAGTTTTATTATTTAAATGGATTCGGAAAAGATCTCCAGTAGATAAATGAATCAAATTGTATTTTTGAATTAATTTATCACTTTGAGTTCCTTTTCCTGCTCCAGGAGGACCAAATAATATAATGTTCTTCATAATAATTAAATATAATCAAAGATATATAACTCTAAATTACTAGTTATAACATTTTATTTAATTCTAAGTAAGCTTATTTAAAGAAGTGGAAAGCCTTTTAACTGCTTCAATTAGATCTTTTTCACTAGCTGCATAAGATAGTCTTATGTAGTTTGGTGCTCCAAAATCTTCACCTGGTACTAGTGAAATTTTACCGTATTCAAGAAGATATAAAGAGAGATCATTTGCGCTTTTAATTTCATCTCCTTTTTCAGTTTTTAGTCCTAAAAAATGAGTTATATCAAGGAAAAAATAAAATGCTCCTTTGGGTAAATTAGTTTTTAAACCATTTATATCTTTAAGCATATTATAAACAATATTTCTTCTTTTCAGATATTGTTCTTTCATTTCTAAAGCACATTTATTACCAACTTCAAGAGCTTTTAGACCTGCTCTTTGAGCTATGGAACAATTTGCAGATGTTGTTTGTCCTTGCATTTTATTAATAGCTTTTATTATGTTATCAGGAGCTCCTATGTATCCAAGTCTCCAGCCGGTCATAGCAAAGGCTTTAGAAAAACCATTCATTGTTATAGTTCTTTTTTGCATCCCATTGAGTGACCCTATACTACAATGTTCTTTTGTAAAATTAATATGTTCATATATTTCATCAGAGATAATAAAAATATCTGGATAATTAATGAGTATTTCTCTATAAGATTCAAGGTCTTCTCTTGTAAAAACTGTTCCTGTTGGATTACAAGGTGAACTAAAGATTATAGCTTTAGTTTTATTTGTAATGGCATCTTTTAACTGTTTACTTGTTGGTTTGAAATCATTTTCAATTGTAGAGTTGATAAATACAGGTACGCCATCAGCTAATTTAATAATTGCAGCATAGCTAACCCAGAATGGGGTAAATACAATAACTTCATCATCTTTATTTAGTAGAGAAAACATAATGTTTGTTATTGAATGTTTAACTCCATTTGATACAACAATATTTTTTGTAGGATAGTTTAGGTTATTTTCATTTTTAAATTTTAAAGAAATGGCTTCCTTTAAGTCATTGTAACCAGAGACAGGAGGATAAGAAAAATATTTTCCTGAATCAATTGCTTCTTTTGCTCCATCACAAATATGTTTTGGAGTTTTGAAATCTGGTTCTCCAAGGCTGAGGCTAATAACATCAATACCTTTTGATTTATATTCTCTTGCTAGAGCAGCCATAACAAGGGTAGAGGATTCTTCAACATTTTTTAATCTGTTTGACTCTATTTTCATTGTTCTAGTTTATAATTAATTCTTGATGAAATACTCTTTCCAAGAGTAATTTCATCAGCATATTCAATTTCTCCTCCTATAGGAATTCCTCTAGATATTGTTGTTATTTTTAAGTTAAATTTTGATAATCTTTTTGAAATATAGAATGATGTTGTATCACCATCTAAGGTAGAACTTAAAGCAAAAATTATTTCTTTAATGTTATTTTTTTCAATTCGATTAACAAGAGAATTAATGTTTAAGTTTTCAGGTCCTATTCCATCAATTGGTGAAATAAGCCCTCCTATAACATGAAATAATCCATTGTAATGATTTGTATTTTGAATTGCTAGTGCGTCTGGTGTATCTTCAACTAAGCATAAAATGTCTCTATTTATAAATGAATTTGGAGTTTGGCAAATACACTTTCCTTCTTCGCATATCATATGACACTCATCACAATAAACAGTTTTTTCTTTTAATTCAATTAACGCATTTGAAAGATTTTTTGTAAACTGCGTTTCTTTTTTTAAAAGAAATAATGATAATCTTAATGCAGTTTTTTTCCCAATACCAGGTAGTTTAGATATCTCATTAACTGCATTTTCTATAATTTTTGTAGGTAATTTCATTTAAATTAATTCCAGTTTATTTTTTAAAAAGTATATCTGACTTTAACTTTAGAATCTAAATATTTTTCTAACATACTAGATTTTTTTCAAAAATAAATATGAATGCCAACATAATACTTCTGATTTTTATAATTTATTTTATTGTGCTTCTTTTTATTTCAAGATTAACAACAAAAAATTCAAATTTTTATGACTTTTTTAATGCAAATAGATCTTCGCCTTGGTTTTTAGTTGCATTTGGTATGATAGGCACTTCTCTTTCTGGAGTTACGTTTATTTCTGTGCCTGGAGAAGTAGGAAATAGTAATTTTTCATATTTTCAAGTAGTTCTAGGATATTTATTGGGATATTTTCTTATTGCTCGGATTTTATTACCGTTGTATTATAGATATAATTTAATTTCCATTTATTCTTATTTAGATCAGAGGTTTGGTTCCTATAGTTATAGGACAGGTTCTTTTTTCTTTTTATTATCTAGAACAATTGGTGCTTCTTTTAGATTGTTTTTAGTTGCTGGAGTTCTTCAAATTGCAATATTTAATGAGTTAGGATTTCCATTTTCTTTTTCTGTATTAGTAACTATTTTATTGATATGGGTATACACCTTTAAAGGTGGGATAAAGACAATTGTATGGACTGATGCTCTGCAAACCTTATTTATGCTTTCAGCTGTTATCATTACAATAGTTATTATATTAAATAAAATGAACATTAGTCTAGTGGAGTCTTATAGTTTAATAAGATCAAGTGAATTTTCTCAAATTTTTCATTTTAATTGGAAAGAAAGTAATGATTTTTTTAAACAGTTTATTTCTGGAGCTTTTATTGCAATTGTTATGACTGGTCTTGATCAAGATATGATGCAGAAAAACCTTACATGTAGAAATTTATCAGAAGCACAAAAAAATATGTTTTGGTTTTGTGTTATTTTGGTTTTTGCTAATCTTTTGTTTTTATGTTTAGGGGCACTACTTTATTTATATTCTGATTTTATTGGTTTTACTGTTCCAGAGAGAACCGATGATTTATATCCTTTACTTGCTCTTAATCATTTAGGAGATTTTACTTCTGTAGTTTTTATACTTGGTATTATTGCTGCTGCATATTCAAGTGCTGATTCTGCTCTAACATCTTTAACGACGGCATTTTGTATAGATTTTTTAAATTTTGATAAAATAAAAGATGTTAATAGAAACAAAGTTAGGCTCGCTGTTCATTTGGGTTTTTCTATAATTCTTTTTGCTGTTATTATGATATTTAATTCAATTAATGATGAGAGTGTTATAAATTCAATTTTTAAAGCAGCTGGATATACTTATGGGCCATTGCTTGGTTTGTTTTCATTTGGAATTTTTACAAAATATAAAATAAAGGATAAATTTTCATTTTTGGTTTGTATGACATCACCCGCTCTAACTTATTTAATAAATATATATTCTGAGGAATTGTTATTTGGTTATAAGTTTGGTTTTGAATTGTTGTTACTTAATGGATTTCTTACTTTTATCGGTTTGTTTTTAATTAAAGAAAGAAGCTAATTATAATCTGCTATTGATGATATTATTAAATACTGATCCAAAGGTATAGCTTAAACCAACTCTAAATTGTGATTGGAAATCCGTAGCAATTTCTTTTTGTTGTAAAAGGAGATCCTCGATTGACGCATTTCCTTTTGGTAAGCTAATTTGATCTCTAATTAATTCAATTTCTCCACCAATTCTAAATGATAATCCTTCAAAAATTCTTATGGAAAACCAACTGTTTAATCTCATACTATTCTTTGAAGGGTCTTGTAGAAAAGATTCTCCTGATAAACGTGCATAAATTTCACCCCATGGTTGTCTAAATCTTGTTTCAAAACCAATTTGATGAACATATACGTATTCTTTAAATTTATCATAAATTGTTTCTTCTATATAGTTTCTGTATCCGTATCCAATTCCATAGTTAATTACCATCTCTCTTCTTATAAATTCATTATAAGGAAAGAAACTATATTCAATTGCAGGTTGAACCCAATGTCTAAAATTTATGTTTTGATATGTGTCACTACCTAATCCAGCATTAAAACCTGCTGACCATTTATCGTTAATGCTCCAGACAGATTTTACTCTAAGTCCATTCCTATTTCTTTTGCTAATAAAGATGTTATCATCATTTTCATATTTATTATTAGATTTCTCAAAATCTAGATCAATTTGTAGCTTAATTTTATCAGTTACTTTATCTGCTTCAAATTCAATTTCAATATTTGATCGTTTTCTACTTGTTTCATTTTCAAAGTTAGCGTCTCCTGATACTTCAAAAATCCAATTTCTCCATTTATCTGAATTTGATTCATTAGAGTTATCGTTATTAATTTGACTGTCAACAGCAATCAAAATATTATCTGCAATATCAGTTTTCATTAAATAATGTATCAAGCCGAGTTCAATCTTTCTTTTTAGTGAGTTTCTTATTTCATCTCTTGTCATTTTAGGATTTGTATCAAGAGTTAATGATATTTTATTATCTGAGAATTTATTAGCACCAATGTAATCTAATGTGTATCTGTTACCATTATTTGCATTTCTATTTCTATAAATAAAAAGTTGAATGTCTGCAAGCCCCTGATCTCTAACATGATCTACATAATTAATTTCTTTTTTTAAGAAGTTATGGTCACATCTTTCACATTTAATATAAAATTTTGATAACTTATTTTGCCCCTTTAGACTAAAAGAGAAACTGAGAATTATTATTATGAATAGAATTTTTTTCATGAGATGTTTAAATATTATTTTATAATTCCAACTCTTTAATAGGATTCCAATAATAGTAATTAAAATCTATTATTTTATTATTTTGAATTTTAATTCCCTCTGCTTCTAATAGATGTTTCATTGCATTGGGATATGGAAAATGATTTTTCCCAGTTAATAGTCCGTCACGGTTTACAACTCTATGTGCTGGAACATTATTTAGTGTATGAGAATTATTCATTGCCCATCCAACTACACGTGCACTTTTAGTAGTTCCTAAATATCTAGCTATTGCCCCATAAGAGGTAACTCTTCCTTTTGGAATTAATTTGACTACTTCGTAAACATCTTGAAAAAATTGAGATTTCATTTTTAATAAAATATGCAGAGGAGGAGGGATTCGAACCCCCGGTACCTTGCGGTACAACGGTTTTCAAGACCGCCGCATTCGACCACTCTGCCACTCCTCTAGATTAATCTATGGCTGCAAAATTAAAAATATTATCTTTTAAGACAAATTTTATATTCAAAGTTTCTTATCGCTAAATTTTTTTTTAATTGCAAGATCTATGCTTGTATTCCATTCAAAACCAACAAGTAATACACTTGAAAATATATATATATATCCCATAAAAGCAATTAAAGCACCAATAGATCCATAAACTTTATTATAAACTGAAAAATTGTTAAGATAAAAAGAGAAAATCAACGAAATTCCTACACACCCAATTGCAGCAATAGTTGCTCCTGATGAAATAAAATTCCATTTATTATGAACAGCAGGAGCAAAATAATACATTGATGTTATGAGTAAATAAAAAAATATAAAAAGAGTTATAATTCCCGCTAGAATAATAGAATAATAATCTAACCCATAAATCAATAAATTATTTTCGTTAAGCCACGTGATAACTACATCTCCTATTATAGATACTGCAATAGTAAAAATTGCAATAAAAGAAGATAGTAACGTTAGTATCAAAGCAATTATTCTTGTTTTAAAAAATCCTCTATTTTCTTCAACTCTATGGCAGCTATTAAATGTTTTTATTAAAGTATTGAATCCATTTGTAGATAAAAATAAAGCTGATAATACTCCTATAGATAATAACCCTCCTCTTTTTGTATCAACTAAATCTAGAATCGTTTCCTCTGTTACATCATACATGTTTTGAGGCATGATCTGCGATAAAAAATTCATTATTACATCGGAATCTATTTCAGGAATTATATTAGTAATGTATGGGATTAGTGTAAAAAGAAAAATGATTGCAGGAAATACTGCTAATGTGAAACTAAAAGCAACAGCAAGGGATTTTTCAAAAATTTCATCTTCTATTAGTTTTGATATAAAAATTTTAAATACTGTATAAATAGAAATTTTTTTTCCCTTTAGATATACTTTTTTAGAGTAATCCATTAATTCATCGATAGATTCATCTATTTTCTTTTTCACTAAAATTATTATTAATTATTTCAAGTAATTTTTTTGGTGTTCTTACAGCTTTTTTTGTTTGTAAATCTATAAATGTTAGTAGAGTAGTTGCGGTATTTATTAGATTACTTTTTTTATTGTATAGTCTATAATGAAATAAAATTTTAGCACTTGGTATTTCTTTGATTTGTATATTAATTTTAATTATTTCATCATATTTTGCTGGTATTATAAATTTAGTTTCCATTTGAATAACAGGCATTCCAATACCTTCTTCTTCAAGTTGACTATATGTGAAACCTAATTTTCTAAATAATTCTACTCTAGCTATCTCATAAAAATTTGCATACCTACCATAATATACGTAACCCATTTGATCTGTGTCAGAATATCTTACTCTTATATCAAAATTATTTTCTATCATTATCGATAAATTTTTCTATTATTTAGTGCTTTTTGAAATTTCTTCGCATTTTTATTGTGTTGACTTAGTTTTATTGCAAATACATGATATCCAGAAAAATCATCTTTAGCGCAAAAATAAATGTATTTATGTTTTTTGTAATTTAGGACAGCGTCAATATATTCCTTAGTTGTTAACTTTATTGGTCCTGGTGGTAATCCTTTGTTTATATATGTGTTATATGGAGATGCTATTTTTTTATGTTTATTCAGGACCCTTTTAATAGAAAAATCATTTGCAGCGTATACAAGTGTTGGGTCAGCTTGAAGATACATATTTTTTTTAAGCCTGTTTATATAGACTCCTGCTATTATATTTGCTTCATCTATTTTTATGGTTTCTGAAGCTACAATAGATGCTAAAATTGAAATATCTATTTTACTCATTTTTAATTCGTTACTTTTATTAATTCTTTCTTCATTCCAAAATTTTGTGTATTCGGAATGCATTTTATTAAATAAACTTTCTATTGATATATTCCAATAGACCTCATAAGTATCTGACAGAAACATTGTCATGATATTTATTTTATTGAATCCATAAAGATCATTTTTTTTATTATTTATGAATTCCATAAATTCATCGCTTGTAACTTTTAAGTCTTTGGTTATAATTTTTGCAAGATCTTCTATTTTTCTGGCATAATTAAAAGAAATATTAATAGGTGTTTGATTTCCTGATCTCAACATTTTAATCAAACTATAATTTGACATATTTGATTTTATTTTATAGGCACCTGATTTTATGTTTTGATTATATTTTATTGCTTTACTTAAAACGCTAAATGATAGAACATCATTAAGTATCGTGTCTTGAATAAGTTTATTTCTTACATCATTAAAGTTCATATTATCTTCGATTATAAGAAATTTATCTTTTTGGTTAATTAAAAAGTTTGGTGAGTAAAACATTTGATATAAATAAACAGATATAGATGATAATAATGTAGAGAAAACTATAACACTTATCAAAATTTTTTTCTTTATCATCTTTTATATTTATACAGTAAATTTAACAATATGATTTTGGTTGAGCTACAATATTTTCCATCTATTAATTATTTTAAGTATATAAATAAGAATGATATTCTTATTAATTTAGATTCTTTCTATGCTAGAAAATCTTATAGAAATAGAACAATAATTAATGGTAATAATGGTCTTTTTAACTTAATTGTACCGACCATAAAAAATAAAATTTCTAAAAAATACGTAGATATTAAAATTGATTATTCTCAAAATTGGATTAATCAGCATTTGCAGTCTATGCAGTCATCATATGGAAAAATGCCCTATTTTTTATTTTATAAGGACTTAATAACACAAGTATTAAAGTTAAGACATATTTTCCTTTTCGATTTAAATTATGACTTATTGACACTTTTTTTAAAATTGTTAAATTTTGAAAATAATTTTAGAAAAGAGAAGGAGTTGATACTCAATGGACTCAAATTTGATGATTTAACTCATTTAAGTAATATAAATAATGATAATGAAATAATTTTAACTAGTAATAAAATTTATTACAATAACAATTTTGGCAAGAATTTTGATACTAATGTTAGTATATTAGATTTATTATTTACGAAAGGACCTGAAACAAAGTATTTTTTGAATAGTATTTAAATTTTTTAATTATACTTTTTTTAAAGAATTTAAGTTATTCTTACGTATAGAATTAAAAATGGAAGCAAAATTTTCAAATAGAGTTAAAGAAGTGATCTCTCTTAGTAGAGAAGAAGCATTAAGGCTTGGCCATGATTATATTGGCACAGAGCATCTATTACTTGGTGTTATTAGAGAGGGAGAGGGCTTGGCTATTAGTTTACTCAAAAAATTAGGTATCAGTTTAGATGATTTGAGGGCTTCAGTTGAACATAATACAAAAAACACCAGTGTAGGCAATTTAAAAAATATGAAGAACATACCTTTGACGAGACAGTCAGAGAAAGTTCTTAAAATAACTTATCTTGAAGCTAAAATATTTAAAAGTAAAATTATTGGTACTGAACATTTATTATTATCTATTCTTAGAGATGAAGATAATATAGCTACACAAATATTAGATAAATTTGATGTTAGTTATGATGTAGTAAAAGAACTTTTAGAATATCAGTCTAGTAATCCAATATCTTCTACTTCTTCTGAGTCATTGGAAGAAGATGATTTATCTAAAATAAAAGGTGGTTTTACTAAGTCAACACTTATTAGAAAAACTAAAGATAAATCTAAAACTCCTATTCTTGATAATTTTGGCAAAGACTTAACAAAACTTGCAGAAAAGAATAAACTGGATCCAGTTATTGGAAGAGAAAAAGAAATTGAGAGAGTTGCTCAAGTCCTTACTAGAAGAAAAAAAAACAATCCTATACTTATTGGAGAACCTGGTGTTGGTAAAACTGCTATTGCTGAAGCTCTTGCATTACGAATAATTCAAAAAAAAGTATCTAGAATTCTCCATAATAAAAGAGTTGTAACTCTTGATTTAGCCTCCCTAGTTGCAGGAACTAAGTATAGGGGTCAATTTGAAGAAAGGATGAAAGCAGTTATGACTGAGATTGAAAAAAATGATGATGTTATTTTATTTATAGATGAATTACATACCATAGTTGGTGCTGGTGGTGCATCTGGTTCATTAGATGCTTCAAATATGTTTAAACCTGCTCTTTCTAGAGGTGAGCTACAATGTATTGGAGCTACAACTTTAGATGAATATAGACAGTATGTAGAAAAAGATGGTGCATTGGCAAGGAGATTTCAAGTTGTAGTGGTTGATCCAACAACAATTAAAGAAACAATAAATATTTTGGAAAATATTAAGGATAAATATGAAAATCATCATCATGTAAATTATACTCCTTCGGCTATTGATGCGTGTGTCAAGTTTTCAGATAGATATATAAGCGATAGATTTTTACCTGATAAAGCAATTGATTTGATGGATGAAGCTGGATCTAGAGTGCATATTCATAATTTGGATGTTCCAGAAGTGATTGTTGAGATAGAAAATAAAATAGAAGAAATAAAAGAACAAAAAAATCAAGTTGTTCAAAATCAAAAATATGAAGAAGCTGCTCAACTTAGAGATACTGAAAAGAAACTTCTTTCTGAGTTGGAAATTCAAAAAAATAAATGGATAAAAGATTCAAAGAAAAATAGACATACTGTTACAGAGCAACATATTTCTGAAGTGGTTTCTATGATTACGGGAATTCCGATTGAGCGGATTGCACAGAATGAAAGCAATAAACTTTTAGGAATGTCGGATGAATTATCAAAAAAAGTTGTAGGACAAGAAAATGCAATCGAAAAATTATCTAAAGCAATAAAAAGAACTAGAGTGGGATTAAAAGATCCTAGCAAACCTATTGGTTCATTTGTATTTTTAGGCCCTACAGGTGTTGGAAAAACTGAACTTGCTAAAGTTCTTGCAAAATATTTATTTGATAAAGAGGATTCACTTATTCGATTGGATATGTCAGAATATACGGAAAAGTTTTCTATTTCTAGATTGGTTGGTGCTCCTCCAGGGTATGTTGGTTATGAGGAAGGTGGTCAATTGAGTGAAAAAGTAAGACGTAAACCTTATAGCGTTATTTTATTAGATGAAATAGAAAAAGCACATCCTGATGTATACAATATTTTACTTCAGATTCTAGATGATGGATTTTTGACAGATGGTCTTGGTCATAGGGTAGATTTTAGAAATACTATTCTAATCATGACTTCAAATATTGGAGCTAGAGACATTAAAGATTTTGGTTCAGGTATTGGATTTGAGACAAGTGCAAATATTGAAAATGTTAATCAAAATATTTCTTCTACTATTGATAAAGCATTGAAGAGAACATTTAATCCTGAGTTTTTAAATAGATTGGATGATGTGATAATTTTTAATTCATTATCTAAAAAAGATTTATATAAAATCATTGATATTTCATTGAATAAATTATATGATAAGGCAAATGAAATGGGTTATATTATAAGCTTTACTGGTAAGGCGAAAGATTTTTTAATAGAAAAAGGGTATGATCCTAAATATGGTGCAAGACCACTTGATAGGGCTATTCAAAAATATTTAGAAGATGTTCTTGCAGAAGAAATATTAAATGGAGAACTAAAGAAAGGAGATTCTATTATTGCTGATTATGATACTAAAAAGAAAACTATTTTTATTAAAAAAAGAAAAATAAAAGCTAAATTTAAAAGAAATAGAAATTAATTTTATTAATCTCTATACACATTCATAAGTTAATCTTTCATCATATTATTTATTTAAAAGACAAATTATCTGTTTTTTCATTAGGCATTTTAATGTAGCTTTTTGTTTTTCTTTTTTCCATATTAACAAGCTGTTCTTCTCCAAATGTTTCAGGATCTTCATTAAAAAGAATACGCCATATTTTACCTTTTTTCGATTCAGATACATACAATGAGCCATCTGGTCCTTCAGATAATCCCATAGGTCTATATTTTGCATCGCTCATATTAACAATAGTATCTACACCAGCAAATCCATCTGCAAAAATTTCCCATTTATCTGTTGGTTTTCCATTTATAAATGGAACGAACGCCACAATGTATCCTCCTTGAGGATAGGGTACACGATTGGTTGAACCATGAAAGGCAATAAATACACCTTTTTTATATTTTTTGGGGAATTGGTTGCCTTTATAAAATAATAAATCGTTAGGTGCCCAGTGTGCGGGGAGTCCCATTATAGGATTTGTATAACCTTTTGCTTCTTTAATACCATTTCCACCATATTCTGGTGCTAACATTTTTTTTTTTTTGAAATGATCATAATAACTATATGGCCAGCCATAATCATCCCCCTCTTTAATTTTCATAAGCTCTTCTGCTGGTAGAACAGCATTTTGCCATTTACTAAAAAATTGAGGCGCATGGTTATGTAAGAAATCTCTTCCATGGTTTATAGCGTATAAACTATTATCTTCATCATTCCAAGAAATACCTACAACACTTCTTATTCCTGTTGCAATTCTTTGACCATCGGATTTTAATTGTCCTAATTTATTTTCATCAAATTTCCAAATACCACCTAATATATCTAATTGTGAGCAAGGAAATTCTCCTTTAACATTTGCTGTAGAATTTGCATCACCAGGTTTTGATTCCCAATCTTCACATGCATTTGTTGGGGCACTAAATGTGACATACATATTACCATCATTATCAAAAGCTAATGATTTGGCATTGTGCCATCGAATAGGGTATGGGTCTACTAATATAATTTCTGGTTTGCCATCTGGAATTAGTTTAGAAGGGTTTAATTTTTGTCTATATACTACTAGTTCTGAACTAAAGTATAGATAACCATTGTGTATCCTCATTTCCGTTCCAAATTTTCCATCATTTGGGTAATCTCCAAAACGCAGAAAAACATCTGCTTTACCATCATTATTTGTATCTCTTAATGCAATATTTCCATTATTTCCAGTGGCTACACGTAATTTGACATAAATATCACCATTATCATTTACTGCCAAATGTCTAGATGGTCCCACACTATCTGCTACCACTAATGCTCCAAATCCATCTGGTAAAAATAGGCCACCATTATCTTCATCTGTTTTCAGGCCAATATTTTCTATTTTAATTATTTGGTTACTATTTTTTTTATCATACTTAGTAGTATCAAATGATTTTTTTTTCTGACAATTTGTGAATAAAATAATAAAAATAAATATGAAAATATTTTTTATTTGCATTGATTTTATTTTTGAATTTATTACAAATATCTCTTATTTTTTTCCAATATAATTAACTAAGATTATTGGGATTAGTCATCTAGTTGTGTGGGTATCAACGTATACAGAATCTGGATGTATCCATGCATAGTGACTCTCTCCTGGATCTGCTATTCCTCCTTTAGTATATTTCTCGACTCTATTATTAAAACTATTTAATACTAAAACGTGGTTTTCTATTTTAAAACTGTGGTCATAATTTGGATATGTATTACACTCTTCTACTCTGTTATCATTAATATGACAATGTGTTATTCCAATCCAATTATTTTCTGTGAGTACATAAGGGTACTCTTCATTTGAGTCATTAATAGTCCATTTAAAAGGTAATGCCTGAATTAATTCACATTTTTCATGACCTGAAGTAGTAAGTTCATAGACATATTTAGTACCTACTCCACTATTAAGAAATTCAAGAAAAGTGGTTTTGTTAAGTTTAATTTCCTGGTCGTTAGAGCAATCATCTAATTCAATATCATCTCCATTTATAGTTAATTGATATCCATTCCATTTACCTAAAATTTCAATTCTGAAATCATCTTCTGATTTATTACATCCTGATATCAAAATCAATAACAATATGAGTTTTTTCATAATACAATATAAACTAATTAAGGAATATTCAAAAGAGGTTATTTCCCTTGAGTGATTAAAGGTGTTATCAATTAAGTTAATAAACCACCATCAACTTTTATAATTTGACCTGTTATATAAGATGATTTATCGGATCCAAGAAAGCAACATAAATTTGCTACATCTTCTACGGATCCTGCCCGTTTTAATGGTATTGAATCTATCCAATTATCTAATTTTTTTTTATCTATTTGATCTGTCATTTCTGTTTCTATAAATCCTGGTGCAATGGCATTACATCTTATATTTCTTGACCCTAATTCTAGAGCTATTGATTTAGTGAAACTATTAATTCCACCTTTTGATGCAGCGTAGTTTGATTGGCCGGCATTTCCTTTTATTCCAACAATTGAGCTGATGTTAATTATAGATCCTTTTTTATTTTTAAGAAATTCTTTTACAGCTGCCTTTGTTAAGTTAAAACATGAATTTAGATTTATATCTAAAACTTTTTTCCATGATTCATAATCCATTCTTAGTAGCAAATTATCCTTAGTTATTCCTGCATTATTTATTAAAATATCAAATCCTCCAAAATCATTAATTACGTCACTGATTAATTGATTGCCTTCTTCAAAATTTGATGCATCAGATTTGTATTTTTTTATTTTAACCCCTAAAGATTTTATTTTTTTTTCTAAATTAGAAGCAGAAGATTCACTTGAAAGATAGCTGAATGCTATATTACATCCTTCTTCTGCAAATTTTTTCACTATTCCCTTTCCTATACCTTTAGACCCTCCTGTTATTATAGCTGTTTTATTACTTAGTTCTTTCATAGAAAAATTTTTATTAAAATTATATAAAGTTTTTCACAATTATTAAGTTATAATTTATCATTAATTTTTTTATAAAAATTTACGATATAAATTTGCTCTAAAATAAATAAAATGTCATACAATTTAATTGTTATTGGATCAGGTCCAGGTGGGTATGTAGCAGCAATAAGAGCTTCACAGTTAGGAATGAAAGTTGGTATTGTAGAGAAAGAATCTTTAGGTGGTATTTGCCTTAATTGGGGATGTATTCCAACAAAGGCTTTACTTAAAAGTGCTCAAGTTTTTGAATATGTTAATCATTCTAAAGATTATGGAATAAACATTAAAAATGCATCTATAGATTTTAATTTAATAATCCAGAGAAGTAGAGGTATCGCTGAAGAGATGAGTAAAGGAGTTAATTTTTTAATGAAAAAAAATAAGATCGATATTTTAAAAGGATTTGGAAAAATTATATCAAAAAATGAAGTTGAAATAACAGCTGATAAAAGTGAATCTCAAATTGTTAATGCTGAGAATATTATTATTGCTACAGGTGGAAAATCAAAAGAGCTTCCAAATGTTAAAATTGATGGAAAAAAAGTTTTAGGATATAGAAAAGCTATGAGTTTAGATAAACAACCCAAGAAAATGGTTGTTGTTGGGTCAGGGGCTATTGGTTCAGAATTTGCATATTTTTATAATAGTATTGGTACGGAGGTAACTCTTATTGAATATTTACCCAACGTATTACCACTAGAAGATGTTGATGTTTCAAAACAATTGCAAAAATCTTTTTCTAAGTTTGGTATTAATATTTTGACTAATACAGAAGTTACTGGAGTTGATACATCTGGGAAGGGGTGTAAAGTTTATTATAAGTCTAATAATAAAGATAATTTTTTAGAGTGTGATGTCGTTTTGTCTGCTGTTGGAGTTGAAACTAATATTCAAAATATTGGACTTGAAAATGTTGAAATAATTTCTGAGAATGGAAAAATTAATGTAGATGATTATTATCAAACAAATATTAATGGAATTTATGCTATAGGTGATATAGTAAAAGGTCCTGCTTTAGCACATGTAGCATCTGCAGAAGGTATTATTTGTGTTGAAAAAATTTCTGGTTTAAACCCCAGTATTTTAAATTATGACAATATTCCTTCTTGCACGTATTGTAATCCAGAAGTAGCTTCAGTTGGTTTTACTGAAAAAGAAGCAATTGATCTAGGATATGAAATTAATGTGGGAAAATTTCCTTTTTCAGCTTCTGGGAAAGCAAATGTATCTGGCCATCCAGACGGTTTTGTAAAAGTTATTTTTGATAAAAAATATGGTGAATGGTTAGGTTGTCATATGATAGGATATAATGTGACTGAAATGATTGCTGAGGTTGTTGCTGCAAGAAAATTAGAGACAACAGCTTATGAAATTATTAAAACTATTCATCCACATCCAACTATGTCTGAAGCTATTATGGAAGCTACAGCAGCAGCATATAATGAAGGTATACATTTATAGAACTTCTTCTAATTTATTTCCAATTTTTGCAGGGGATTGAATAACATGTAGACCACAATTTTCCATTATTTTCATCTTAGCAGCAGCGGTATCATTTTTTCCACCAATAATTGCGCCGGCATGACCCATTCTTTTACCAGGAGGAGCAGTTTGACCAGCTATAAAACCTACAACAGGTTTTTTATTACCATTTTTTAATATCCACTTTGCTGCTTCTGCTTCATAATTTCCACCAATTTCTCCAATCATTACAATACCTTTAGTTTCTTCATCTTTCATAAATAATTTTATAGCATCAAGTGTTGATGTGCCTACTATTGGATCTCCACCAATCCCTATTGCAGTAGAAATACCAAATCCTGATTTAACAACTTGATCAGCAGCTTCATATGTCAATGTTCCTGATTTTGAAACTATTCCAACATTTCCTTTTTTAAATACAAAACCAGGCATAATTCCTACTTTTGCTTCTTCTGGAGTAATTACACCTGGACAATTAGGACCTATTAAGGTACTTTTTTTGTCTTTTATATGTGATTTTACTTTTATCATATCACTTATAGGGATTCCTTCTGTAATAGCAATTATAACTTCAATTTCGGCATCAATGGATTCGAGAATTGCATCTGAAGCAAATGCTGGGGGAACAAATATTATTGAAACATTAGCATTAGTATTATATTTTGCATTTTGAACTGTACTAAAAACAGGTTTATTGAGATGAGAAGAGCCTCCTTTTCTAGGTGTGACGCCACCAACTATATTGGTTCCATAGTTAATCATTTGAGAGGCATGAAAAGTTCCTTCGCTTCCAGTAAATCCTTGTATTATTACTCTAGAATCTTTATTTACTAATACGCTCATTTAGCTAATTTGGGACAAATATATATCACTAAATTCCCTTACACAACCATAACCACCATTAGAATTTAGGATCATTGATGCTTTGTCTTTTACTTGTTTAACGGCATCATTTGGGCATATACTAAATCCAACTATTTTAATTAGGCTTAAGTCATTAATGTCATCTCCAATAAATGCTACTTCTTTTAATTCTATTTTTTCTTTTTCAATCCATTCATAAAGAATTTTGTCTTTTTGATCATTTCCAACATAACAATATTGGATTCCTAAGTAGTTTGCTCTGGATATAATTCCATCTCCTTTTTCACTATGACTAATTATTCCTATTATGATATTTTTTTTAAGAAGTTCGTAAATTCCAACTCCATCTTTTGCATTATATTTTTTGGATTCAATGCCATTTTCATCTATATAAATGCCATTATCTGTCATGGTACCATCTACATCTAAAATCAACATTTTTATTTTTGGTATTTTCATTTTAAATAATAATATTTTTTGTTTTATGGATTAAAAATTCAAATATAGTTTAGATTATATCATTCATTATTGTTATAATAATTTAAAAATCAATAAACTTATAATACCTAAAATATAATTTGCATAAATTTAAATTTATGGACAAAAATAAATTTTTTTTAGTTGTATTCTTATTCATTTATTTGTTGAGTTTATTGTTTTCTTGTAATAATAAAAAAGAAATATTTCATGAATTAACTCAAGATTTAAGGATAGATTCTCTTGCACCATTTTATCATGGTGTGGCATCAGGTGATCCACTTTCTACAAGTTTAATAATATGGACAAGAGTTACGCCAGTTTTTAAAGAAAAAAATATTCGAGTTAATTGGAGAATTGCTTCAGATAGCCTTATGCAAAATGTATTACAAACAGGCATTATTAATACAAATCTTAATAGAGATTTTACTGTTAAGGTAGATATTAATCAGTTGGATAAAGGGACAATTTATTATTATCAATTTGATGCATTTGGAAAAAATTCAATAATTGGTAAAACCAAAACAGCTTCTTTAGATTCTGATTTTTTGAATTTTGCAGTAGTGAGTTGTAGTGATTATCAAAGAGGATTTTTTAATTCTTATGCAGCATTGGCTAAGGAAAAAAACATAGAAGCAGTAATACATTTAGGTGATTATATTTATGAATATAAAGCTAGAGATTATAGTAATGGTACCTTTAAAAGGTTGCATATCCCAGATAAGGAACTTGTTAGTTTAGATGATTATAGAGCTAGATACTCTCAGTATAAACTTGACCCAGATTTAATAGCTGCTCATCAGAATCATCCATTTATTGTTATTTGGGATGATCATGAAACTTCAAATAATACTTTTAGTACTGGAGCTCAGAATCATCAGTCTGAACTTGAAGGTAATTTTTTTAAAAGAATTTCTGGTGCATTAAAAGCCTATTATGAATGGCAACCAATTAGAGAAGGAAAAAAGCCTTACAGATCTTTTTCTTTTGGTGATTTAGTAGATTTAATTATTCTTGAAGAGAGATTAGAAGGAAGAACAGAACAAGCAGCTAATGTAAAAGATTCTTCTCTATTTGAGAAAGATAGAACAATGTTAGGAAAAGTACAATTAGATTGGTTTTTAAATGAATTAAAAAATTCAAAATCTAAATGGAAAATTATAGGCAATCAAGTTATTTTTTCTTATTTAAATTATGGAAGACCAGACTTTTCTATAAATCTTGATTCGTGGGATGGATACCCTAAAGAAAGAGAATTAATAGCAAAGTATATTTTAGATAATGATATTAATAATGTTGTTTTTATAACAGGGGATACTCATCAGTCATGGGCTTTTGAGGTTAATCATGAACCATTAAATATTGATGAATCAATGAGGGCTTATGCTTATGAGTTTGGGACTCCAAGCATTAATTCTGGAAATTCTGATGAAAGGTATCCTAATGCTCCTATAGAAAAATTAATAGATCATGAAAATTTAATAACAAATAGTCCTATTAACCCTCATTTAAAGTTTTCAAATTCGAGAGATCATGGATATTTAGTTTTAAGTTTATCAGAAGATAAGGTGATTGCAAGATGGAGTTATGTTAATACTCTAATTAGAAGGGAGAATTCTATTAAAAAAGAAGTTAAATTTGAAGGATATTCGAAAAATTATAAACTAAAAAAAGTTTTATAACTTTTTTATTTTCTGAATTATGAAATTTTTATATTATTTGTTCTCAATTCTCCCATCTACTATTCATTATTTTATTTCTGATATACTTTTTTTTTTTATAAGTTTTTTCTATAGAAAAAAGGTAGTTAAAAAAAATTTATTAAATTCTTTTCCTGATTTATCTAAAAATAAAATTAAAGAAATAATAAAATTATTTTATAAAAATTTATGCGATGTTTTTATAGAAACAATTAGGGGTTATTCCATTTCAAAAAAAGAATTAAAAAGTCGTGTTAAGTATAAAAATATTGAACATATAAATAATCATATAAAAAATAATGAAAGATTAATATTAATAACAAGTCATCAGTGTAATTGGGAATGGTTGTTAGTGTCTCTTGAAATTAATTTAGTTTCTAATGTTCATGCTATCTACAAGAAACTGAGTAGTAATATTTTTGATCAGATAATGTATAAAGGAAGATCTAAGTTTGGAACAATTCTTATAGAGGATCGAAAAGTTGTTAAATTTTTAAAAAATAATTTAGATTCTGTTAAAGCATTGGTTATAGCTGCTGATCAATCCCCAGGTTTTAAGAACACAAAAATTTGGACAAAAATGTTAAATCAAGATACAGCATTTTTTCAAGGAATTGAACTCCTTCCAAAAATTACTAGTAGCATAGTATATTTTATGTCTATGAAAAGAATTAAAAGGGGAAAATATATAATTGAATTCAAACATTTGTCTTCTCCCCCTTATGATAAAAATAAAACTGAAATTTTACCTTTATATGCCTCAACTGTAGAAGATTTAATTAATGAAAGACCACATGAATGGCTTTGGTCTCATAAAAGATGGAAACTTAAAAAAGCTATAAAATAAAAATTACTTATGAGTAGATCAAATATTAAATTTCTAGTAAATAAAAATGATCTTTTAGTGGCAACATTTTCAAATGGTGAAAGACCAATTGCTAAGAAAAATGAGGTAATTTTAAAAATAGAAAAATATGCCTTTACTTCAAATAATATTACCTATGCTTTCATGGGTAATACATTGGGTTATTGGAAGTTTTTTCCAACTAAAGAGCCTTATGGTATTATTCCAGTTTGGGGTTTTGCAAATGTGATGTCTTCTAATCATGAGAACGTTTTGGTGGGTGATCGATATTATGGATATTTTCCAATGAGTAATTATTTAAAAGTTTGTCCAAAAAATATGAAATCGTTTGGTTTTGTAGATGTCTCCAATCATAGAAAACATCTACCGGCTGTATATAACCAGTACACAAAAGTTTCAAAAAATTTTGATGAAATTTTAGAATATCATCCCACGATTAAGCCACTATTTTTAACTTCATTTTTAAATTACTATTTTTTGAAAGATGAAAATTTTTTTGATTCTGATCAAATAATACTTACAAGTGCTTCTTCTAAAACAGCTTTATCGTTGGCATTTTTATTAAAAAAAAATAAAGCATTAGATCAAAAAAAGATTATTGGTATTACATCTAAAAAAAACATTAATTTTTTATTAAAAATTGGATTTTATGATACAGTTATAGCTTATGATAGTCTTGAAATGGAGCTAAATAAATCTAAATTAATAGTTGTTGATTTTGCTGGTAATTCAGATTATTTAATCAAATTACATAATTATTTTGGTGATTTATTAAAGCATGTTTGTTTAGTTGGATTAGCAGATTGGTCTTCAAAAATGGATTTTAAATCAATTCCAAATTCCAAATTTTTTTTTGCTCCAAGCCATGCTGAAAATAGATACAAAAAAATGGGAGTTAAAGAAACTACGTTACTCGCAGATACTCTAATGCAAGAGTTTATAATGAAAATTAAGAATTGTATAAAACTAACTTATGTTGAGGACCGAATGGGATTATACGAATTATATTTAAAATCCTTAAATGGAAAAATAGATCCTAGCAAGGCTTACATAGTACAATTTGTAGAATAATTTTTTTAACTAATAATTATCTAATTTTGGAATCTAAATTTTATGGAAAACATTAGAAATTTTTGTATAATAGCTCATATTGATCATGGCAAAAGTACACTTGCAGATAGATTATTAGAGTTTACTGGATCTGTTGATAAAAGATATATGACTGATCAATTGCTTGACGATATGGATCTTGAAAAAGAAAGAGGAATTACCATTAAAAGTCATGCAATTCAGATGAGTCATAAAATTGATAATATTAGTTATGTACTTAATTTAATAGATACTCCTGGTCATGTTGATTTTTCATATGAAGTATCTAGATCAATTGCTTCATGTGAAGGAGCTTTGTTAATAGTTGATGCATCTCAGGGAATTCAAGCTCAAACTATATCAAATTTATATCTTGCGCTAGAGCAAGGTTTAGAAATTATACCTATTCTTAACAAAATTGATTTGCCAGGTGCAATGATAGATGAGGTATCAGATCAAATTATGGACTTGATAGGATGTAAATCTGATGATATTTTACATGTTAGTGCAAAAGAAGGTGTTGGTATAGAACAGGTTATTGAAACCATAATTAAAAAAATACCTTTTCCAAAAGGTGATCATAATAAAGCATTGCAAGCTATGATTTTCGATTCAGTTTTTAATTCCTTTAGAGGAATTGAAGTTTTATTTAGGGTGTTTAATGGAAAAATAAGTAAAGGAGATAAAGTTAAATTTATAAATACAGGAAAAGAGTATAATGTTGATGAAATTGGTATTTTAAAATTTAAAAAAGAACCAAAATCTGAAATTGAAGCTGGAAATGTTGGATATTTAATTTCGGGTATTAAGAATGCAAAAGAAGTAAAAGTTGGTGATACGATAACCCATTCTGATAATCCATCTAATCTCTTAATTAAAGGATTTGAAGATGTTAAACCAATGGTTTTTGCTGGAATTTATCCTGTAGAAACTTCTGATTATGAAGAATTAAGAAGTTCTTTGGAAAAATTACAATTAAATGATGCTTCATTAATTTGGGATCTAGAAACTTCTGCTGCTTTGGGCTTTGGTTTTAGGTGTGGGTTTTTAGGTATGTTGCACATGGATATAATACAAGAAAGATTAGAAAGAGAGTTTAATATGTCAGTAATAACAACTGTTCCATCTGTGGAGTTTAAATGTATGAAATCGAATGGAGATTTATTAAGTATATGCGCACCTTCAGAAATGCCTGAGTTAAATGAAATTTCATATATTGAAGAACCTATTATTACTGCTCAAATAATAACAAAATCTGATTATATTGGTGGTATTATTAAGCTTTGTATTGATAGGCGAGGGAGTATAACTAATCAGTTATATCTGTCAAAGGATAGAGTTGAATTGTCTTTTACTTTACCATTGTCAGAGATAGTCTTTGATTTTTATGATAAGTTGAAATCTATTTCGAGAGGATATGCATCTTTGGACTATGAATTGTCTGGTTTTACAAAGTCAAAAATGGTTAAAATAGATATTATGTTAAATGGGGAAAGGGTTGATGCATTGTCTGCTATTGTTCATAGAGAAAAAGCGTATGATTGGGGAAAGAAATTATGTGTAAAGTTAAAAGAATTAATTCCAAGACAGATGTTTGAAATTGCAATTCAGTCTTCAATAGGCACTAAAATTATATCTCGTGAAACAGTAAGAGCACTAAGAAAAAATGTTACTGCAAAATGTTATGGTGGTGATATCACAAGAAAAAGAAAGTTATTAGAAAAACAAAAAAAAGGTAAAAAAAGAATGAGACAAGTTGGTAACGTAGAAATACCGCAAGAAGCATTTATGGCAGTGTTAAAAATTGAAAAGTAATATTATGGCGATAATAATTGATGGAAAAAAAATATCTACATTGATTAAAGAAGAAATAAAAAATCAGGTTGAAGAAATTATATTTAAAGGAGGAAGAGCTCCTCATTTGGCTGCAGTTTTGGTTGGTGAAGATGGTGCAAGCCTAACCTATGTGTCGAATAAAGTAGCTTCATGTAAGCAAGTAGGTTTTAAATCTTCTTTAATTAATCTCCCCTATAAAATAAAAGAAGAAAAACTATTAAGAGAAATTATTAGATTAAACAACGATAAAGAGATAGATGGATTTATAATTCAATTACCCCTTCCAAAACATATAGATGAGGATAAAGTTTTATTAGCAATAAATCCGAAAAAAGATGTGGATGGATTTCATCCTACAAATTTTGGTAAAATGGCTCTCGATATGGAAACTTTTGTTTCAGCTACACCTTATGGAATAATAGAGCTATTGAAAAGATATAATATTGATACAAACGGTAAACATACTGTAGTGATTGGAAGGAGTAATATTGTTGGAAGGCCAATAAGCATTCTTATGAGTAGAAAGGCTAAATTGGGTAATTCAACAGTAACAGTCGTTCATAGTAGAACAAAAAATTTAGAATTTTTCACTAAGAATGCAGATATAATTATATCTGCATTAGGAGTACCAAATTTTCTTAAGGCCAACATGGTTAAAGATGGAGTTGTGATTATTGATGTTGGGATCACTCGAGTGAAAGATTTAAATAAAACAAAAGGGTATGTGTTAAAAGGAGATGTAGATTTTGAGTCTGTAAAAGAAAAAGCAAGTCATATAACCCCTGTTCCTGGTGGTGTTGGACCTATGACCATAGCCTCGCTAATTCAAAATACTTTAAAAGCTTACAAAATTAATTTTGAAGAATCAAGATAAACTTCCTGTGTTGGAATGCTTCTATAGTGTTCAGGGTGAAGGAGCTCATTCAGGGAAAGCTGCTTTTTTTATAAGACTTGCTGGTTGTAATGTAAATTGTCATTGGTGTGATGTTAAAGAATCATGGTCTGTAGATGATGAGCAATATATTTCTATAAATCAAATAATAAACAAGGTCAAAAAGGTCAAAACAAATTTTGTCGTTATTACTGGAGGTGAACCTTTGCTCCATAATTTAGATCTTCTTACTAAGGAATTAAAAAAATTAAATAAAAAAATACATTTAGAAACATCAGGAACACAACCTTTATCTGGTTCTTTTGATTGGATATGTTTTTCACCAAAAAAATTTAAAAAACCACTAGGTATATTTTACAAAGTATCAGATGAACTAAAAATAGTTGTTTGTAATGGGGCAGATTTTAAATGGGCAGAGTTTCATGCTAAATTATTAAAAAAAAATTCTTCTTTATTTCTGCAGCCAGAATGGTCAGTTGAAAAAAAAGTAAATCCATTAATTTTTGATTATATAAAAGAGAATCCTAAGTGGAAACTATCTTTACAAATTCATAAGTTTTTAGGTGTAGATTAGTTTAATTCTATGAATTATAAATTATTAATAAGCTTTATTTTAATATTTTTCTTTTTTGAATCCATATTGTTATCTAAAGATAAAAAATATGAAAAATTATATTTAAAAGGAAATGAATTTTTTAAAATAGGGGAATTTGATGATGCAATACCTTATTTTAAAAAGGCTATTAATCTTAATTCAAGTTATTGCCCTGCCATATATAAGCTTGGGCTTTCATACAAAAAGCTATATGATTTTAAAAATTTTGTTAAGGCTTTTGAGAGCTATAAAGATTTATTATGTGAAAAATTTGATGATGAAGTAAAATTTCAATTGGGTGAGTATTATTTTTTAAATGGAGAAATTTCTCTCTCTAAAAAATATTTGAATGGTATTGATGGAAAAGAAAATTTTCCTATGCTTTCCAAGTATCTTATCAATATTAGCTATTACTTAAATCATCAATTTGACTCTTCATTGTTTTACCTTGAATCAAAATCTAGTATTTCAAATTATACATTTCAATATTCTCCATTTATTAATTCTTCTTTGAATAGGATTTATTTTACTGGTAGAGAAGGGATGAATTTATTTGATGATGAAGATATTTTTTATGTTGAGAAAGACAAATATGATAATTGGAAAATACCGAATAAGTTAAGTTCAAAAATTAATACTCAAAATAATGAAGGATCTATATCTTTTAGTTCCAATTCTAAATTTATGGTGTACACATCCTGTGAATTAAATTTTAAAAAAAATAGTTGTGATTTATTTTATTCAGAAATGATAGATGGAATTTGGACAATGTCCAAAAAAATGGATCAAAATATAAATTCTAAGTATTGGGATTCTCAGCCAAATTTGTCATCTAATGGAAATATATTATTTTTTGCTTCTAATAGACCTGGTGGCAAAGGGGGAAGAGATATTTGGTATAGTATCAGAACTAATGATGGGTGGTCACTTGCAAAAAATTTAAGTGGAGAAGTAAATACTGAGTTTGATGATATTGCACCTTTTATTTCAGAGAACATGTTAGATTTTTATTTTTCTTCAAATAGAACAAATTCTTTTGGGGGTTTTGATATATATAGAGCTTCTAATTTTAACATGGATTTTGGAAATGTTAATAATCTTGGATTAGAAATTAATAACCAACTGGATCAGTCTTCATTCATTATTGGAGAAGACATGGTAGTTTATACTGAAGAAAATATTTTTAATAGTACAGTAAAAAGTAAACTAATCATTGGAAAAATAAATCCAGCTATTGCTAAGGACTTAAGTTATCATTTATCTTTTCTTGTTATGGATTCATTAACAAAAAAAGTTCTTAGACCAAATATTGCTATGATAAACAGTAAAATTTATGATGATTTATTTACCATGGATTTTAATTATGAAGGTAGGGTTTATATAGAAAGTCAAAATCTTGAGGGTGAAAACTTTTTATTTAATTTGAGGGGTTATGAACCTAAGATAATTAAAAGTAAAAAATTAAAAACATATTCAATTGTTCTAATGAATAGAATGAAGACTTATTTTGTTCTAGAAAATGTTTACTTTGATTTTGATAAGTATGATCTAAATGCAGAGGTAAAAAAATATCTTGATATAATCCATACTTGGCTGCTTAAGAATCAGAATTTAAAAATTGAAATAGGTGGACACACTGATGATGTTGGAGGAGACGAATATAATACGAATCTATCATTAAAAAGAGCATATTCTGTTTATGAATATTTGACTTCTAAAGGTGGAGTTGATAACTTATCTTATAAAGGATATGGGAATAAAAAACCACTAGTAGATATAGTGAAAAATTCTAAAAACCGCAGAATAGAATTTAAAATTCTTTGATTTTTATAGAAATTGCTTTTAACGTTAATTATTTAAAAAAAAAAGAATATTTATCCAAATAATTACTTTTTGTATATATTTGAGAGCTATTACTGAATGTAATAGTCATTGGTTTTTTAAAAAAACCTAAAAGTGATTCAATCTTGACCCTTTTTAATAAAATTAAGGATTGGGATTGTTAACTGTATTTTACAAGAAAATTTGTGCTTTTTGCTTAAATTGTTTGTAATTTGCAGTATTATATTATTGTAAAACAATTGTTAAATAATTAAACAATTAAACTATGTTTAGATTTTTACTAGTTAGTTTCTTGTTCTTGGCATCCAATGTTTGGGCTCAAGACAGAACTATTTCAGGTAATATTTCATCTGATGAGGACGGAGGCGGACTCCCTGGTGTTAATGTTATTTTAAAAGGTACGACCGTTGGTACAACAACTGATGTTGACGGTTTTTATTCATTAGGCGTACCGTCTGATGGAGGTACCTTGGTATTTTCATTCATTGGTTTGGCATCTCAAGAAATTGAAATAGGTGCGAGATCAGTGGTGGATGTAGTTATGAGCTCTGAGGTTGAAGAACTTCAAGAGGTTGTTGTAACTGCATTGGGTATCACCAAAGAAAAAGCTGCATTGGGATATGCGGTAACTTCTATTGGTGGTTCACAGCTTGAAGCTAGACCCGAAGCAGACATAGCACGTTTATTAAGAGGGAAGGTCCCTGGTGTTGATATCACTTCTCAAAGTGGTGTTACAGGAACTGGAACAAATATTATTATTAGAGGGTATTCCTCTATTTCAGGTTCTAATCAACCTATGTTTGTTTTAGATGGTGTGCCAATTGATGCATCAACTTATAGAGACAGAGGATTTACACAAGGTGGTGCTACTGCCTCAAGTAGATTTTTAGATTTAGATCCTAATAACGTTGCTGAAGTTAGTGTGCTTAAAGGACTTGCTGCTACCGTTTTATACGGTGAAGCTGGTAGAAATGGTGTAATTCTTATTACTACTAAAACTGGTCAAATAGGTGGACCTGTAGGTAATAAGAAAGTAGAAGTTTCATTTAGTCAATCTTATTTTGTCAATAAGGTAGCTAGTCTACCTGATGATCAAGATCAATATGGTAATGGATGGCAAAATAACGCTGCAGCTGCTTTTAGTAACTGGGGCGCTCCTTTTAATCAACCAAATAGAAATGGATTGACCGATGGTACTATTAAGCACCCATATGATAGAGCTATATGGCATGGTGTTTTCCCTGAGCTTATTGGAGCGAGATGGAAATACCAAGCATATGATAACCTACAAAACTTTTTTGTTGATGGAAGTCAAAAAAATACTTCCATTGGTATAAATGCTAGAGTAGGTAGTAATTCAAGTATTAAAGCAAATTATGGTTGGACTAGGGATGATGGATATATTCCATTTAACGAGTACACAAAACATAATTTCTCTTTAGGTGCTAACACACAACTTGCAAATGGTATTACGCTTACTGCTTCGTTCAATTATATTGAATCACAAGCTATTAAGCCACCAACTGCTCCTAGTAGAAACTCAAATTCTACTCAGGTATCATTATTTGGTAATGTGATGTACACTCCAAGAAGTTGGAATTTATTTGGTCTTCCTTATGAGAGACCTGATACTCATGGTAGTGTGTATTATAGGGGTAACAATGGTATGCAACATCCACTTTGGACTTTGCATAACGCTCACGATAGAGATGATGTAACTAGATTCATTGGTAACTTGGGGGTAAGCTACGAGATAGCTGACTTCTTAAGTATGTCTTATAGATTAGGTATAGATAGAACTAGTCTTATGAATAACTACATGATCAATAAGGGTGGTGTTCAAGGTTTTGCTGTTAATGGTAGATACATGACATCAAATAGAAATAATGTGAATTATGATCAAACTGTTAATTTAAACGGTTCAGTTGAACTTTCTGCTGATTTGGATTTAAGCTTCCTTGTAGGAGCTAATCTTAAATCTAGAAATTATGAGCTGCATCAAATTAATAGTTCTTATCAATTCATTTATAATTTCTTTGATCATTCGAATTTCAGTACTACTACTGCAAATTCTTATTTTTTACGTGAGAATACATATGGTGCATATGCAAACTTAAGTTTGTCATATAAAGATTTTGCGTTTTTAGAAGCTTCTGCTCGAAACGACTGGACTTCAACTTTGGAGCCAGAAAATAGATCTGTATTGTATCCTTCTACTTCGATTTCATTTTTACCACTTAAAGCGTTAGATATTAATAACGAAAATCTTAATTTCTTGAAAGTAAGATTTGGTTTTGGTACTTCTGCTGGTTATCCTTCTCCTTATAGTACAAGGGGTAGTTTGTCTACTAGCACGAATGTATTTAGAACTAATAGTGGTACAACTCTTAACTCTAACTCTGTTAGTAATTTTTATGCTAACGCAGGTATTAAACCTGAGATTCATAAAGAATTAGAGCTGGGTATCGAAGGTAAATTCCTTAAAAATAGAGTAGGTATTGATATATCTGCATATACTAAGGATTCTGAAGACTTGATTATTGATTTAGAGTTAGATCAGTCTACTGGTTACAGTAGTTCTACTGTGAACTCTGCGTCAATTAATAATAAAGGTATTGAAGCAATAATATCTGTAGTTCCTGTACAGTCGAGAGACTTTACATGGGAAGTTACAGGACAATTCTCTAAACTGAAAAGTGAAGTGTTGTCTATTGCTGATGGTATTAGTAAAGTTTATGTTGCTGGTTATACCGGTCGTGGTAATATTGCAATTCCTGGAATGCCTTTTGGTATTATGGAAGGGTCTGTTATTTCTAGAGACTATGGTTCGCTAGATGGTTTAGATGTTACTCAAGTGCATTCTGATGATAGACTTAATTATACTCCTTTCCTAGATGCTAATGGTGGTTACACCTATTTAGGAACTGGTATGATTGGTGATCCTCAGCCTGACTTTGTTTATGGTGTTACTAACACCATGTCTTATAAATGGGTATCAGTTAGAGTACAGTTTGATCATCAAGTTGGTGGAGATATGTTCACTACAACTGTATCAACAATGACTGGTAGAGGTATTCTTGGTAATACTGGGTTTGATAGATTCGTTCCTGTTATAACTTCAGGTTTGAAACTTGACGGAACTCCATATACTAAGCAAACTACTGCTAATCAACATTACTGGCCAAATACTGGTGTTTTCTATGATGAACAATCTGTGTATGATGCTTCAACTATGAGATTGAGAGAAGTATCTCTTTCTTTTGTAGCTCCAAAATCGTTCCTTAATGGAACACCTTTTGGAAATGCTAGTTTGACATTTTCTGCTCAAAACATATGGCATTTATCATATAACACTCCTAAGGACGCTAATTTTGATCCTGAGGTTTCAAGTTATGGAACTGGTACTAATGTTAGAGGATTTGATGAAATGACGGGACCTACTGCTAAGAAGTATGGTGCTACATTAAGTCTTACTTTTTAATCTTATAAATTTTATATAATATGAAAAAGATAAATAAATTATTTTTAATTATAGCTTTTGTATTTGCTGGGTATTCTTGTGATTTAACAGATTTGGATCAATTAAATAATCCAAACGCTGTAACGGCTGTAAATGCTGATTTAGATTTATACTGGAATGCGATACAAACAAGCTTTGCTGGATGGTGGGCTGGTAATCAATGGCCAATGTTACAAGTAACTAGAATTGAATGTATGACATGGGGTTCAACCTATGAAAATGCATACACTCCTGGTTCTTTTAATGGGTCGTGGAATGGTGCTTATGCTGGACTGGTTCCTGATATAGATGCTATGAACCTTATGGCTACAGAGAAGGAATCATGGATTCATGTTGGTGCAGGTAAAATTTTGAAGGGTTATGTTCTTCAAATGCTTGTTGATAAACATGGTGATATTCCTTATACTGAAGCATGGCAAGGTACAGAAAATGCTCAACCTAGTTTTGATTCTCAGCAAGCTGTTTATGATGTTGCTGGTGGTCTTTATGATGAGGCTATTGCTGATTTAAATAAAACAGCAATTGGTGCTCCTGGTGTTGACATCTATTATGGATCAAGTGCTGCTAAGTGGATTAAATTAGCTAATACTTTGAAATTTAGAATGGCTTTAAACAAAGGCGATGCTGGTGGAATTGCTTCTGCATTAGGTGCTGGAGTTATATCTTCTAGTGCTGATGACTGGAGGTTCCAGTATGGAACTAACAGATCAAATCCTAATTCAAGACATCCATGGTATTCTGGAGCATACGAAAGTGGTGCTAGCTCCTATACTTCTAACTACTTTAAGTGGGAATTACATGAAGAAAAAGGAATTCCAGATCCAAGGGTTAGATACTATTATAAAAGGCAAGATTTGGATGCTTCTGATGAAGACTTATTCACTTTAGACTGTGTTGTTACTGGAACTGAACCACAATGGTACAAAGATCCTTATGTTAACGCATATGGAGTAACAACTACTTGGCCATTTTGTTTAGGTAGTAATATGGTAGAAGCTGATCCAAAAAATGCAAAAGGTTATTGGGGAAGAGATCATGGTAATGATGATGGTACTCCACCTGATGGTCAAAAAAGAACTGCTAGAGGAATTTATCCTGCGGCAGGAATGTATGATGATGGTAATGCTGCTACTGGAGTTTTTGGTAGTGGATTTTCACACACACAACGTAGTGGAACTACCGGTGGTGGTGGTGATGGACATCAACCAATGCTTATGTCAAGTATGATATATTTCATGAGAGCAGAGGCTGCTCAAGATGGATTATCTAGTGAAAATGCTAGAGACATGCTTGAAACAGCTATACGACAATCAATTGATGAAGTAATGACTTACTCAGCTGGTTGGGGCACTGTTGGTGATTTTAATGGTGATGGTGTTGGTGGTATTCCTGAAGATAGAAACATAAACAGTTATGTTAACTATGTTCTTAATGCATACGATGCTGCTAGCGACTCTGAAGCTAAACTTAACATTATTGTTAAGGAATTTAGATTAGCTTGTATGGGTAATGGTATTGAACCATTTAACTCTATGAGAAGAACTGGGCATCCAACTGAAATGCAATCTTCTATGAAGGCAGCTTCAGCTGGAACTTTCCCTAGGTTGTTTCCTTATCCTTCAGATGTAACGAACTTAAACGCTAACGCACCCGTTAGAACTGGTTTAGGTGAGAAAGTCTTTTGGGATAGAGCTGGAAGTTTAAATTAATTTTTTAAATAAATAATAATATGAAAAATTTGAAAAAACTATTTATAATTTTTATCGCTACATTAACAGCGATTGCTTGTGGGGAACCTGAAATACCAGTTGAACTTTTTGAAGTTATGGACAAAGGTGCATTTGCTAGAAAAATGTCTCAGACAGGTAAGTATAACTTTTTTGATATAGCAAATTCCTCTATTGAATTACATGTAGAGTATTATGATGAGGCTAAAGGAGCTAATATCGCTGAGTTTGATATTGACATCGAGTATAGAGATATCATTCATGGTGGAAGTAAAAGTAGACCTAGAACCGATTTTCAAACTATTTCTTCTTCAGAATTTGTAATGAATTCTGATGGTTATCTTAGTTCTGATATCAGTCTACCTTTTACAGGTGCTTTGGCTGCGGTTGGAGCTACAGAGGCTGATATAGATGGTGGTGCTTACTTTAGGTATCATTTTACTATAACAAAGAAAGATGGGACTGTATTTACTAATGACAATACGGGACCAAATATGAAGTCTTCAAATGCTATTAGAGCTCTATTCTATCTTGATGTTTCTATTGTATGTCCTTCTGCTTTAGAAGGTACATTCAATACCGTAACTGTTGGATGGTGTGGTCTTACTACTCCTAGTCTTTCATTCGAATGGATAAAAGCTGGAGCTGAAAACTTGTACGCCGTTGTTGATGGTGATTTCTCATATGGTGCTTATTTCACTTGCTATGGTGGGTGGACTGGAAAACCTATGGGTAATCTAAAAGTTCAAGATGCATGTGGTATTTTATCACCTACTGGTGCTTCACAATGGTCAGAGGTTTACATGTTTAATGATGTAGACTTATCAGCTGATCGAACTACTTTAGTTATTGACTGGGTCAATGATTATGGAGAAGGTGCGGTAACAACTTTTACCAATTGGTCAGGTGGTTTATGGCCGGCAGGACTTAACTAACTAGTATTCTCATATATATATTACATATATGAAAAAATTAAGGTAACGATGAAAGTCGTTACCTTTTTTTTGTATGATTATTTAACCTTTTGATTATTTAACTTTTTTTTCTTTTATTTTAGCTTCATGATTAAAAGAATAGTACTTTTTCTTTTATTACTGTTATTTAATAAATCAAATCTATTTTCTCAACTTTATTTTAATGAAGTAGCTTCTTATGAAGATTTTAATCACACTTATTTTAATGGGGTATCTGGGGCTGGCGTAAGTTTTGTTGATTTTAATCAAGATGGACTCGATGATATATCTATACCTACAAATTCAGAAAATTCAATTCTTTTTTTTAAAAATTCTAATAATAAATTTGAGCTTATAAATTTAAATATTGATTTTCCTTATCAAGCAAAGCAGATCTTATGGATAGATTATGATAATGATCACGATAAAGATTTATACGTTACTTCTTTTAATGGAAAGAATAAGCTTTTTCAAAATCAAGGTTTTTTATATTTTAATGACGTAACTACTCAAGTTGGATTGCCAGATTCTATTTCTAGTTCTTTTGGATCTTCCTGGTCGGATATTAATAATGATGGATATTTAGATTTATATCAAACGTATAGAAATGCAGATTCTACTGTTAATACCAGTAAATTATTTTTAAATAATGCTGGTAGTTATTTTTCTGATATAACTTCTTCATCTGGTATTTTGGAATTAAAAAAACTTCCTTTTTGTGCTACTTTCATAGATATAAATAAAGATAATTTTCAGGATTTGTATATAGCTAATGATAAAATGACAGTTAATTCTCTCTATTATAATAATGCAAATAACACGTTTTCAGATATAAGCACTTCTTCAAACACTGGGATTCCTATGAATGGAATGTCTGTTTCTGTTAATGACTATAATAATGATGGATATTTTGATATTTATTCTACCAATACAGAAGTTGGTAATAAAATGTTTGTAAATAATAAAGATTTAACTTTTACTGAGTCTGCTAATGAATTAGGAATTTCTTTTAATGGAATTGGATGGGGTTCACAATTTCAAGATTTTGATCTTGATGGCTATGAAGATATATATGTTAGTGGATCTATTATTGGTACAGATCCTTTATCAAGTGCTTATTATTCTAATATTTTTGGTAAATATTTTACTCTTAATTTTTCTGTAGGCCTTGAAATGGATACTGTGAGTAGTTTTGGGAATGCAATTGGTGATTTTAATAATGATGGTCTTCCAGATATTGTTGTTTTAAATAATTTTCCTTCAAATTCTTTTTTATTTAAGAATACTTATGCAGGACCTAATAATTGGATTAAGGTCAATCTCGTAGGATTAGAATCTAATAATGATGGATATGGCTCTATTTTAGAATTATATTCTGGTGATCTTATACAGAGTAGATTATCCCATTCAACTCAGGGGTATATTTCTCAGAATGCTAATACTATATTTTTTGGTATAGATACTAATTCAAAAATTGATTCATTGATAATTAGATGGTCGTCAGGAATAATTGATAGGATAGTTGATCCTAATATTAATTCAACTTTAAATATTTTTGAAGGATCTTCTTTAATTCCTCCAAGAATTTTTTCTCGTTCTTTTTCTTTTTGTGAAGGAGGCTCTATCATCTTAGAAGCTGGAGATTTTAATTCTTATAAATGGTCTAATGGTGATACTACAAAACAAATCTCAGTATATAATGAAGGGTATTACTTTGTAGAGGTAACTGATAGAGATGGTAATATTTTTATGTCTGATTCAATGTTAGTTACTATAGAAAATTTGCCTGAATTTTCATTGATAAAAAAAGATATAACTTCTACCCATTCTAGTTCTATAAAAATTACAGGATTGGACGAAAATATTTCTTATTATGTCTCTTTAGATAATTCTGTATATTTAGAAAATAACTTCTACATTTCAAATATAGTTTCAGGGGATCATGTTATAAGAGTTAGAGATTCTTTTGGGTGTGAATTTGTTAAAGAATTCACAATTTTAAATCTTGTCAAAGAATCTTCTACATCAGAGGAATATGATAAAAGTGTTGCAAGAAAATGGATGGAGGTTTTGCTTGATGCAATTCGTAATGATTTGGCAAGACCACCTATTCATGCAAGGAATCTTTTTCATATATCTGCAATGATGTATGATGCTTTTGTTATAAAAAATAAAATAGTTGATAATATTAATTTATCATCATACCTATTAAACAAAATAATAGATGGTATTAATTATAGTTTTGTTTATCCTCAACACTCATCTTTTGATGAAGATGCCTTAAATAAAATTATTTCGTTTTCATCCTATAATCTTTTAAAGCATCGGTTTAAGAATTCTATAAATGCAGCTATTACATTAGGTAGAATTGATTCTATGATGATTAATTTGGATTATGATTATAGTTATAACGGTTTGGATTATATAAGTGGAGACCCAAGATCAATTGGTAATTACCTTTCAAAATTATACATTGAATACGGCTTGCGTGATTATTCTAATGAAATAAATAATTATTCAAATACTTATTATAAACCACTTAATCCTCCTTTGAACCCTGAATTACCGGGTAATCCAGATTTAATAGATCCTAACAGATGGCAATCTTTATTATTGGGTGTGTTTATTGATCAATCAGGGAATCTTATTGAGGGTGTACCTGATTTTATTTCTCCTGAGTGGGGAAACGTATTACCGTTTGCTCTTTTGCAAGAAGACATGGTTGTTAAGGTAAGAGATGATGGTATCTATAAGGTATATTATGATCCTGGTGATCCTCCATACTTAGATACTACTAATCAGAATCAGTCAAATAATATTTTTAAACAAGCATTTTCAATGGTTTCAGTTTGGTCTTCTCATCTAGATAGAAAAGATGAAGTAATCTGGGATATTTCTCCTAAATCGATAGGAAATGTAATAAATTATCCAAATACAATTGATGAATATTTGTCTTTCTATAATTATTTTGATGGAGGTGATAATGGAAATGGTTATGAATCAAACCCTATAACGGGAATGCCATATGAAGAACAATTAGTTCATAGAGGTGATTACACAAGAGTATTAGCAGAATTTTGGGCTGATGGCCCTGATTCTGAGACACCTCCAGGACATTGGTTTGTTATATTAAATCAAGTTAATGATAGTGAATTTTTAGAAAAAAAGTTTGAAGGAGAAGGAGAGATATTAGATGATTTAGAATGGGATATTAAATCATATTTTACTTTGGGAGGAGCAATGCATGATGCTGCAATTACAGCTTGGGGTATTAAAGGGTATTATGATTATATAAGACCAATTTCGGTAATAAGATATTTATCTGATCAGGGTCAGTCAACATATGTTGATTCTTTAAATTATAATATAAATGGAATTAATTTAATAGATAATTATATTGAACTTGTTCATGTAGATGATCCTTTAGTTGGTAATAATTTAGAAAATCTTGGTAAAATTAAGTTATTTACTTGGAATGGTCATACAAGTCAAGGTAGTTCTGGTGAATCAGGTTCTGGTTGGATTCTTGCTGAAAATTGGTGGCCATATCAAAGGCCGACTTTTGTTACACCGCCCTTTGCTGGTTATATTTCTGGTCATTCTACATACTCAAAAGCAGCAGCAATAGTACTATCAAAAATTACTGGAAGTTCATTTTTTCCTGGCGGTATGGGTGAATTTCATATTAATAAAAATGAATTTTTGGTTTTTGAAAATGGTCCATCTATAGATATGATACTTCAGTGGGCTAAATATGAAGATGCGGCTGATCAGTGTTCACTTTCAAGGATATGGGGCGGTATTCATCCTTATATTGATGATCTTCCTGGAAGATTAATTGGAATAAAAATTGGTGAAGATGCTTTTAATTTAGCAAAGACATATTTTCAGTGGGATGGTATAATTAATAAAATAGAGAATTATTCAAATGAATATGTTATTTATCCTAACCCAACCAGAAATAATTCATTTATTAATTTAATTAATGAGTCTTCTAAAGCAATTTCTTCTATTGAATTATATGATTTAAATGGAATTAAACAAAAAGTGGATTTCTATAAAAGTGTAGAGAAAAATTATAAAATTGAAGTTTCAAATCTTTACAATGGAGTTTATATAATGTACGTAATTTTTTCTGATGGATCTCATAAATCAACTAAATTAGTAGTAAGGAAATGACCATATATAGAATATCGTATTTTTTAATATTATTATTTATTTTGTCTTGTGATAATAAACTTATTTATAGTGATGTAATTCTTGAAACAGATTCATATAATTATTCAAATTATAGCATTAAGTTTTCATTAGATAGAGAAGCAGATGTCTACATATCTTATTGGCCTGTGGATTCTATTGATCATAAATTTAGATCTATAGTTTCAAAACCTAAAAAAGATCATCAGATAAACTTAACTTTATTAGAACCTTCTCTGAACTATAATTTTATTATTCACTCAACTTATAAAAACTCAAATTATAATTCTCAACTATTTTCTTTTACTTCAAGAGAGCTTCCCTACAAATTTCCATCATTTGAAATTAAAAAAAATAATAATTATAATTTTAATGGATACATTTTTTTAAGAACTCAAACTAATCCAGGGATTCAACTATTGATTAATTCTAATGGAGTTCCATTATGGTATGGTATGGCAGATACAACTCTATCAAGACCATTTAATACTATTAATTCACAGTCATATTTATCATTATCTTCAAAGAGTTTAATTGAAGAGATTACATTTACAGGGGATACTGTAACATCTATTAATACAGAGAAAAATGTTGTTCATCATGATATTTTAAAACATCAAAATAGGTATATAGGACTTTCTTATAAATATTTTGAATTAAAAGGTAATTCCAAATTTACTAGCTTAAAGGGAGATGGAATTGTTGTATATAATGCTGATGGTAAATTGTTGTGGGAATGGAATATATTTGATTTTGTAGATCCAACAGATGAAGATAATGGATATAAAATACAAGAAGATTGGAGTCACGCAAATGGAATAAGTATTGATTCTGATGGAAATTTTTTAATATCATTTAGAAGTTTTAATCAGATATGGAAAATTAATTCTTTAACTGGCCAGATTGTTTGGAAACTTGGTATTAATGGTGATTTTGATTTATCTGAGAATGAAATTTTTTATCAACAACATGCTATTCATAAAATTGATGATGATACGTACATGTTGTTTGATAATGGTGATGCTGAATTGAGAAAATCGTCTAGGGCTTTAATTTTTAAATTGGATGAAAAAAATAATGATTTTCAAATTGAAAAAAGTGTTTTTTTACCAGATGATTTATTTAGTTTCAAACAAGGTAGTGTGTATCTTTTTGATCAGGATAAACTTCTTTTTGCAAGTAGTGTAAATAGCAGAGTTGTTATAACTAATATGAATGGTGAAGTATTGTGGAATTTAAATAGTGATTATTCTTTTTATAGGGCATATTATTTAAATAAAATGCTTTGAATTAAAAATACTGAAAATAAAAAATAAAAATAAGACTATAAATATTAATTTATTTTTGACCATTGACTTTGTAGAGTAATATTTTCTAAAGCAGTAGGGAATGAATCTAATTGTACTTTTCTTAGGTAACTTAGATTAATATGATCTTGATCTATAAAATCTATTTTAAATGCTCTTATAATCTGTTCTGGATTTTCTTCATAAGCCAAAAAAAGACTATCACCCTCTAATTCATAGACCATCAATGTATTAAAATAAAAAACAAGATTATCTGATCTAAATGACATTATTGGGGGTTGAACAGGGGCTTCTTTTTCAACATTATTTTCTAAAAAAACATTCATTTTCCAATCATCTTTTAATTCTATTGGCTTAGAACAAGAAAAAGTAATAATTAAAGTAAAAAAATAAATTATCTTTCGCATAAGATATTTAAATTTATAAAGAAAAATCAATCATGAAAAATAAAATCTCTTATATAAGATTATTTTTTATTTTCTTAAAAACGGGAACCATTTCTTTTGGTGGTTATATGATGTTGATTGCAATGATAAAGTATGAATTTGTTGAGAGAAAAAGGATACTTAATAACAATAAAATCCTTGATGCAATAACTATGGCTAGTTTCTTGCCTGGTCCCATGGCAATCAATGTAGCTTCATATGTTGGTTTTTTGTTAAAAGGATGGAAAGGGGCACTGATATCATTTTTGGCAGTATTATTGCCCTCTTTTTTGATTATGCTCTTATTTTCTCATTTATATTTAAATTCTAAAAATATTCCTGGATTTACTTCTTTCTTTATAGGAGTTATGCCAGTTGTTTCTGCTGTTATTTTTGTTGTCGCATATGATATTTTTAAAGACACTAAAAATAAATTTTTTTCTTTTATTTTGGTGGTTTTCAGTTTTTTGATTGCATATTCAGTAAAAGGATATATATCAATAATATTACCTCTTTTGATTTGTGGTGTTTTAAATATTTTTTATAATAAACACAAAATAAAATTTGGATTTTCTTTTGGTAACTCATCAAAAAATATTCTAAAAATAAAGGGTATTATAATTGCTTCATTAATAATAACTACATTATATATTTTTTTGAATAATGCAGCAATTAATACACCAACTTTTAATCTAGCTAGAATTTTTGCTAATATATCTTTAACATTATTTGGAGGTGGTTATGTTTTTATTCCATATTTAGATAAAATTATTGTTGAGCAGCTTGGTTGGTTAACTCAAAGAGAATTTATTGATTCGATTGCTATGGGTCAGATAACTCCAGGACCAATTTTAATAACTGCTACTTTTATAGGATATAAAATAAATGGCATATTGGGGGCGTTTATAGCCACAATTTCAATATTTCTTCCTTCTTCAGTTATTATCATATTCTTTTCAAGAGTATATTATTTTTTTAAAAGAAATCACTTTTTTAAAATAATGATTAAAGGTTTTAAAATAGGTATTATTGGACTTATATGTTACGCGGGTTATATTATAATGTTTAGAGAAGAAATTTTTAATTCTTTTAATATTGTAATATTTATTATATCATTTTTAATTCTTTCAAAAAAATTAATTCATCCTTTGTTTTTAATATTAACATTTGGTGCATTGGGATATTATTTACATCTTCACGGATGAAATTTATACAGTTTATTGGCACTCAAAGATCGGGGTCTAATTTGTTAAGATTAATGTTGAGTCAGCTTCAAGGAATATATGCTCCTCATCCACCACATATCCTTAAAACTTTTTATCCTTTACTTGATAAATATGGAAATTTAAATTCTAAGAAGAATTTTGAATTTCTTATTGATGATGTTATGAGTTGGATACGATTAAATCCAGTTAAATGGAATGAAATACCAACAAAAAATCAGATACTTGAAAAGGTAATGGGAAGGTCTTTATTTCAAGTTTTTAGGTCTATATATGAAATAAATGCTTTAAAAGAAAAAAATATAAAATATTGGTGCTGTAAGAGTTTATATAACTTAAATTTTTTTGATAATAGTAATTTTAGAGAATTAGAACCAATTTATATTTATATATATAGAGATGGTAGAGATGTAGCATCTTCATTTATGAAGGTGCCTATTGGAGATAAGCATATATACTTTTTAGCAAAAAAGTGGTATAGAGATCAAAAATCTTCATTAAAAATTAAAAAGAGTTGCTCTAGAGAAAATTTTTTTTCTATTAAATATGAAGATTTGCTTTCTAATCCAAAAAAAATAATTCAAAATTTTTGTGATAAGTTTTTGATAGATTATAATGATAATTTTATTGACTTTTATAAGTCAGAGGATTCAATTATTGCTTCTGCTTCTGGGAAATTGTGGAAAAATTTATCTAAGCCATTAATAAAAAATAATAAAGAAAAATATATTGATGAGTTAAGTGCTAATCAAATTTTGTTGTTTGAATCTATTAATTATAGATATTTAAAAATGTTGAACTATAAATTGAAATATGATAATTCAAAATTTATTAATTCATTT
>Ga0207991_1000075_pt1 | contig 64508 bp, 57 predicted proteins | sample ETN07SmetaG_FD_185786 | JGI IMG/M metagenome (GOLD analysis project Ga0207991, IMG submission 185786) | Marine microbial and viral communities from oxygen minimum zone, Eastern Pacific Ocean - ETNP2014F14-07SV275 (SPAdes) (version 2) | ecosystem: Environmental > Aquatic > Marine > Oceanic ...
GAAATGAAGCCCCGGTAAACGGCGGCCGTAACTATAACGGTCCTAAGGTAGCGAAATTCCTTGTCGGGTAAGTTCCGACCTGCACGAATGGTGTAACGATTTGGACACTGTCTCAGCCATGAGCTCGGTGAAATTGTAGTAGCGGTGAAGATGCCGCTTACCCGCCACGGGACGAAAAGACCCCGTGCACCTTTACTATAGCTTCGTATTGATATTGGATAAGTAATGTGTAGGATAGGTGGGAGACTTTGATTAGGCGTCGCCAGGCGTTTATGAGTCGTTGTTGAAATACCACCCTTTACTTCTCTGATATCTAATCCCTTTGGGGAGACAGTGCGTGGTGGGTAGTTTGACTGGGGTGGTCGCCTCCAAAAGAGTAACGGAGGCTTCTAAAGGTACCCTCAACACGGTTGGTAATCGTGTGTAGAGTGCAATGGCATAAGGGTGCTTGACTGAGAGACTGACAAGTCGATCAGGTTGGAAACAAGAGCATAGTGATCCGGTGGTTCCGCATGGAAGGGCCATCGCTCAAAGGATAAAAGGTACGCCGGGGATAACAGGCTGATCTCCCCCAAGAGCTCAAATCGACGGGGGGGTTTGGCACCTCGATGTCGGCTCGTCACATCCTGGAGCTGGAGAAGGTTCCAAGGGTTGGGCTGTTCGCCCATTAAAGTGGCACGCGAGCTGGGTTCAGAACGTCGTGAGACAGTTCGGTCTCTATCTGTGGTGGGCGTTAGAAATTTGAGAAGATCTATCTTTAGTACGAGAGGACCGAGATGGACTGACCTCTAGTGTACCGGTTGTTCCGCCAGGAGCATTGCCGGGTAGCTACGTCGGGAATGGATAAGCACTGAAAGCATATAAGTGCGAAACCAACTTCAAGATGAGATTTCTTTTAAGGGTCGTTGAAGACTACAACGTTGATAGGTCATAGGTGTAAAGGCAGTGATGTCATAGCCGAGTGATACTAATTACCCGTAAGCTTATTGTAGCAACTTTCTTAATTGTGTTGACTCAGATATTTTCTTTTATGTTATGACTTATATACAAATTTAAGGTGGTTATAGCGATAGGGATCACCTCTTACCATATCGAACAGAGAAGTTAAGCCTATCAGCGCAGATGGTACTACTTATTGTGGGAGAGTATGTCGCCGCCTTTTTCTTATAAATAAAGCCTCTATTTTTTAGAGGCTTTTTTATTAAAATTTAAAGGTAGTGAGTATGTTAGAGTATAATTAAAACCACTTCCCCAAGAATTATCATCAGTAACTTTATTGAAACCGGGTATATAGAGGTTGCTGAAATTATTTGGTATAGTATTACTTAATAATCTATTTAATCTAAGACTAATTCCTAAGTAGAAATTTTTAATTGTTTCAACTTTTATACCCACAAGAAATTCAATCCAATCTCCATTTTGATTAGAATGATTAATAGTTTGATAATTATTAAAAACATTATTGTCAGACCAGTATGAGTTAGGATTTCTAAGTGTATAACTATCAATTTTATTATTAAAAGAAGATGTAGCATATCTCATTCCTAAATAAATAGAATTATCCATTCCAGTCCAATTGTTAAATAAATTGTAATCAAATCCTAATTTGAAATATTCACCAGTAGAAGTGAAATTTACATTTTCATCTTCTATATATTTATCTTGTGAGCCAATCTCTGAAGCTATAGAGAAATTTTCAAAGATTCTTAAACTTGCCACTATTTCATAACTCAAATTATCATTATTTAAATTAGAATAAATTGGTTTATATAAATCTAAACCAATGTTTAACTTATCTACATTTAAAAGTTTTTTCTTAGTTGCAACACTGTCATTGTCTTTATTAATAATTTCTTGTCCAACAATATTAGTTGTTGTAAAAAGACTAAAAATGAATATATAAATTTGTTTTTTCTTCATTAAAAATTGAATCTTTTACAATTGATATTTCTTTAATCCAACCATGGTTATTATTTATATTTTCTGTACTACTGTCAAGGATAAAGTTTGAGATAAAACCACATCCTCTATTTAAATACTCATGAATAGCTCTATATTTAATTGATAATGTATCAATTATATCATTATAATTTAAAATATAATCTGTTTTGTTAGATGAGATATTCAAAGGGAGTTTAAGCTGATCTGTATTTATAGTTTCATGAATTATTGAATCTTTTTTAACACCTCTAATATTTATCAATGAAATAGATGTTAAGCTTTCAGTTTCATTATTCATAAATCCAATAGTAATTCTATTGGTATTAGCAGAACCCTCTAGACAGATATCATCTTTCTCGCATGATATAATTAAAAAAAATAGTAAGATTAATTTTATAGATCTTAAGATCATGTAACTATAAATATGTCTCAAAATTAGTATATTTATAATAAATCAAAATAATTTAAAATGATAACAAAAATTCAAAAAAATCTAGCGCTATACCATTTAGACTTAGAAAAGAAATATGGTGCTCATGATTACGATCCTTTACCTGTAGTTTTAGCAAAAGGAGAGGGGGTTTACTTATGGGATGTAAATGGAAAAAAATATTTTGATTTTCTTTCTTCTTATTCTGCTGTAAATCAAGGACATTGTCATCCAAAATTAGTAGCGTTAATAAAAGATCAAGTACAGACTTTAACATTAACATCTAGAGCTTTCCATAATAATAAGCTTGGAGAATATATGGAATATGCTACTAAACTATTTGGTTATGATCAATTATTACCAATGAATACTGGAGTAGAAGGTGTAGAAACTTCAATTAAAATTTCAAGGAAATGGGGTTATTTAAAAAAGAAAGTTGATAATGATAAAGCAAAAATTATTGTTTGTGATAATAATTTTCATGGAAGAACTACAACTGTTATTTCTTTTTCTTCTGACGCTGGTTCAAAAGATTATTTTGGACCTCATACACCAGGTTTTATTCATATCCCTCATAATGATCTTAATGCTCTTGAGAAAATTTTAATTGAAGAAAAAAATATTGTCTCATTTTTAGTTGAACCAATCCAAGGAGAAGCTGGAGTTAAGGTTCCGGATGATAATTATATTGAAGGAGTAAGAGAGCTTTGTACAAAACACAATATTTTAATGATTGCTGATGAGATTCAAACTGGACTAGGAAGAACTGGCTCATTACTTGCTTGCGGTGATGTAAGACCTGATATTTTAATTTTAGCAAAAGCTTTAAGTGGAGGTACATATCCAATTTCAGCAGTTTTATGTGATAAAGAAATAATGGAAGTTATTCAACCTGGTCAACATGGAAGTACATATGGTGGAAATCCATTTGCAGCTTCAATAGCTAAAAAATCATTAGAAATTATTATTGAAGAAAAACTTCCTGAAAATGCTAATAAACTTGGTGAAATATTCAGATCTAAGATTAATAAATATATTGAGACAAGTAATATTGTTAAATTAGTTAGAGGAAAAGGTCTATTGAATGCAATAGTTATAAATACTAAACCTGATAGTCAAACTGCATGGAATATTTGTTTAAAACTTAAAGATAATGGCTTACTTGCTAAGCCAACTCAAGGAAATATTATTAGATTTGCACCACCACTTGTAATGACAGAAGATCAGTTAAATGAGTGTATTGATATTATTATTTCAACTTTAGTTGAGTTTGAGTCATAGTAAATGAATATATATTTTGATAATGCCGCTACTACCAAAGTAAGAGATGAGGTTATAGACCAAATTTCTGATATACTTAAAGATTGTTTTGGAAACCCCTCTTCAACTCATTCTTATGGAAGATCGGCTAAATCATATATAGAAATCTCAAGGAAAAAGATTGCTGAAATTCTTAATTGTGAAGCAAGTGAGATAATTTTCAACTCTGGAGGCACAGAATCTGATAACTCTTTGTTAAAGTGCTCAGTTAAAGATTTTGGGATAGAACGAATTATATCTTCTAAAATTGAACATCATGCTATTACTCATACTCTTGACGAACTTGAAAAAGAGGGAGTTATAGTTAATTATGTAGATATTAATAACAAAGGAGAAATTAATTATAATCATTTAGAAGAATTATTAAATGATGATGATGATCTTAAGCTTGTTTCTCTAATGTATGTTAATAATGAGATAGGTAATATTACCGATGTTGATAAGGTGTCAGATTTATGTAAAAAAAATAACTCATTTTTTCATACGGATGCAGTTCAGGCAGTTGGCCATTACAAAATTGATTTAAAAAAAACTCAAATTGATTTTTTGTCAGCCTCTGCACATAAATTTCATGGACCTAAAGGTGTAGGTTTTTCATTTATAAGGAAGACTTCAAGATTAAGTCCCTTTATATGTGGTGGACCACAGGAGAGAGGTCTTAGAGGTGGGACTGAATCAGTTCATAATATTGTCGGTATGACAAGAGCACTTGAAATTTCATACAATAAAATAAGTGAGGAGTCAAAATATATCAGTTCAATTAAGGAATATACCATTAATGAGCTTAAGTCTCTTTTTCCAAAAATTCATTTTAATGGTTTGTCTGGGAATCTTGATAGAAGTACTTATACAATTCTTAATGTGTGTTTTCCTTTAGATAATGAAAAGGGGTCTATGTTAGATTTTCATCTTGACCTTAACGGAATTGCATGTTCAAAAGGTAGTGCATGTCAATCTGGAAGCTCAAGTGGATCTCATGTGTTAAATGAAATACAAACTGATGATTTAAAGAAATACCCTTCTGTTAGGTTTTCCTTTTCTCATTACAATACTAAAAAAGAAGTGGATTATTTGATAGACACAATAAATAAATTAATAAACACAACTAATTAGACCAGTATACTTTTGACTTAAATTCTGTTTTATTTCCTACGCCATCTATAACTTTTATAGTTATTTTATTTTCCCCATTTTCTATTATTCCGTCATCAATGTTATGAAATATTAGATTGCTTTTGGGTTCATATTCAAAAAGTGCCCATTTATTATTAATAAGTACATTGTAAGATTTAATTCCAGAAGTTTTGTCATAAATTCTTAGTCGAATAGTCTTCTGATTACTTATATCTTTATTTAAGCTAAAATTTAACGCTTTTATCTCAGGGTTTATGGAATCTCTAGATAAAGTAAATGATCCTAAGTTGGATGAATTGACAGAAAAGAAATTATCCTTATTACTTGTCTTCAAATATGATAACTTGCCATTATTATTAATTAACCCAATAAAGGATTGTCTTTTTATTATAGAATCTTCAACTTGTTTAAATATTTTAATATTATATGATTTTCTTAATGGGTATAGATCTTCATCTATTTTTAATGTGTCATTTTGATATTTTATATTTAATGTAACGTTATTAAAAAATGAATTCTTTTTAAATCCTATTTCTGAATTATTCTTTTTAATCAGATATTTTTGGCTTGTTGCTATTTCTATTCCATCTATACTTTTTTCTAAAAGATTTGAAGTCTTTCCTTCTATTTTAAAATTCAGATAGGTTTTATTATTATTCCAGTCACTAACTTCTAGAAGTACATCTTTTTCATCTTTATCACTTGATTTGAATATTCCTGTGCTTACGTTATGATTCAGGAAATTAAGTTTTGAATTTGGGGGATAATATACCTTTTGAATTATTTTTTTCTTTGCTTTTAATAATGAGTAGTCATAGAATATTTTTCTAAAAACAGACTCGTCTATATTAATTTTATCCATTTTATAAGAAAAACTCAAAACAGAATCTAAAAACATCTTAACTTCATAAACCCCATTTCTATTATAATTATTCTTTGATTGTCTGTCATAAACTTCAATACCTATACCAATTTTATTGCTATATATAATCTTATCGGCTATATATAAGCTGTCATTTATTTTTTTTATTTCATATTTTTTTGGATTGTCTTTTTTGAAACTATCATCTTCATCAAATACATATAAGCTTTTTATTATAGGTCTATTGGAATCATCATATTTATAATTAAAAGACAAAGGGTTTATAGGGTTTTGAGATTTTGTGTCTCTTATTTCGAAGTGAAGATGAGGTCCACTACTTCCTCCTGTATTTCCTGTATAACCAATTAAATCTCCTTTATTAACTTTCATTTCACCATTATTAAAAAACTTCTGGACACTATACGATTTATTTAAATACTGTTGTGTTTTAATGTATTTCTGGATTTTAGGAGAGAACTCTTTTAAATGAGCATAAATAGAAGTTAACCCATTTGGGTGACTTATATATAATACCTTCCCATATCCGCTAGTGCTAACGTTTATTCTAACAATACTACCTGAATCAATACTATATACATTGTATCCAGATTTTTTATTTGTTGTAACATCTAATCCATAATGAAAATGTGAACTTCTAAACTCTCCAAATGTTCCGGAAAGATTTAAGGGTAAATCAATAGGCGAATTAAGATTATATTCTTGAGAGTTTAATGTAAATAGAATACTAAATAGCCAAAATGATAAAAATAATTTTTTAAAAAATATCATACTTTAATTCAAATTTAATTCAAGATTTTTATAAATTAATAACGATTTAACTTATTTATAAAAAATGATAGATAAAATAGATAAATTAAAACTAAAATTAGACCTACTTTTTAAAAAGATAAATAATCTTGAGAATGAAAATAAAAGATTATTAAAAAAAACTAATACACTTAGTCAATTAAATATTGATCTTGATGTTAAGGCTAAAGAAATTGAAGATGATAAGAAAAATCTGAAATTGAAGAGTGCTCTTGTTGGAGAGGGGAATGATAAACAATTTTTAAAAAATAAGATTGATTATATGATTAAGGAAATAGATGATTGTATTAATGATATAACCGTAAATTAAAACATGAGTGATTATATAAAAATAAAATTAAATATTGGTGACAGGTTATACCCTTTGACAATTGAAAGATCTCAGGAGATTTTTTTTAGGGATGCAGTAAAAAAAATTGAATCTAGTTTAAAAAAACTTGAAAAAAATTATTCAGTAAGAGATAAGCAAGACCTTTTAGCTATGACTTGTATTCAGTTTGGAGCTAAACTACAACAGAACCTGAGTAATAATAATAAAATTGATGAACAAATTGATGAAAAGATTACAAATATGATTAATTTAATTGATAATAAGATATAAGTTCTTAAATTTACCGTCTGCCTGTATTAGTTATATTTTGGTAAACTCAACGAGTATGTAATTAAGAAAGGTGAGTTTAAATGTTAAAGCAAGCTATCTAGAATAGATCCTTGATCATTTGATTAGCCTTAATCCTGTTTAAAAGGAGTTTACGCAAAACTCACCCTAATACAGGTTTTTTTATGTTAAAAGGTTTCCTTCATCATCCCACTTAGCGATATCTCCTCTTTTACTTTGATCAACACACTTATCAATCCATTCCTTATCATAGGAAACAATTCCTATATATTGTTCTAAAACTTCACTAGGGACACCATTCCAAACATTAGGAGTATTTCCTTTATAACCTAGATCTTTAATCCCTATTTCAGAAGTAAAATATCCCGTAACAATCATACCTCTATATGTAGCAAAAAGTTTCACACTCTCTTTTTGATCTTTCAAAGATTTGTTTTCATATGAAATTTCATCAAAAAGTACTTTAACCTGAGATTTAGAACAGTCTAAAAGTTTTAACCCAAACTTTTGAATACACAGTTCATCAAAAACAATTAAACCTCTCCTTAATACCTTTTCACCATAATTATTGTGTGCAGGAGTGCTCCAGTCTTTTGCAATAAATTCAAATAATTCAACTACACCGGCATCATTTATATCTCCCAATTCATTAGGAGGTAAAATAATGTTTGCAATTTTTTCTATTGTTTGTAATTCAGTTTCACTAAAAAATCTTGAGTTTAAAAACTTATCATCTCTTTTTTTCTCTTCGGAAGTTCTTCCATATTGATATTCCCATATTTTATCCAGAACTTTATTATCAAGAGAGGAAACACAACTTTCTAATAAAACAGAAGACCCAATTGAACCTAAAAGTATATTTTTTATAGTCTCTCTTCTATCCATTATATATTTTGTTTTTTAAGTTGATCGATTATATATTCAGATGTTCTCCATGATAATGCCATAATAGTCCATGTTGGGTTTTTATCTGCTTGAGAAACAAATGGTCCACCATCAACGACATATACATTATCAACATCATGAAGTCTTTCATATTTATTAACAACTGAATTATAAGGATCATCTCCCATTCTGGTAGTTCCAACTTCATGAATAATTTCACCTGGAGCAGATATGCCATAATTCTGTTCCTTAGTTGGTTTATTTCCTAAGGCAATTCCTCCCATATTATATGCTAATTCTTCAAATGTATCATGCATATGCTTCACTTGTTTTATTTCATAATCAGACCATTTATATCTAAACTTAAGAACAGGGATACCCCATTTATCTTTTGTATCAGGATCAATTTCACAATAATTATCTTTTCTTGGGATTGCTTCACCTCTTCCTGATAATCCAATTGTTGAACCATAATATTTTTTTACATCCTCTCTTAGTTTATCCCCATAACCACCAACTTTAACTCCAAAGAATCTATTTAATTCATTAGGATTGTATCCAAATCCATATTCAGGCATTGTAAAACTTCTGCCAATTTCTATATGATAGCCTCTAGGGAAGTCAAGCTTCTTATTATCTAACCACCAAGGTGAATAAACGTGCATACCTCCAACACCATCCTCATTATATGTTTTTCTATTTATAAGGTCTGGAATAAAAACTGATCTTCCGGTTCCAGTAGAATCATGTAAGTATTTCCCTATAAGATTACTACTATTGCCTAATCCATCTGGATGAGCTTTACTTTTAGAATTCAATAGTATTCTTGCCGAGCTGCATGCGGATGCAGCTAAGACAACAACTTTACCTCTAATTGAATATTCTCTTCCATTTTCTTTATTTATATAGGAAACACCTGTTGCTCTTCCATTTTTATCTGTTTTCACCTCAACAACCATAGAGTTTGTATATAAATCAACCATCCCACCCTTTAGTGATGGTATTACATAACATGAACTAGATGAAAAATCAGCATAAGCTGAACATGATCTATCACATTGACCACAATAAAAGCAAACTCCTCTAGTGTTATTAATCCTTTTCGTTAGAATTGATAATCTAGATGGGATAACAGTAACTCCGGATTTCCTTGCTCCTTTAATATAAAATAATTCATGTAGTCTTGGCTTGGGAGGAGGCAGAAAGAATCCGTCAGGTTCATTAAAAATATTTTCTTTAGTTCCAAACACACCAATAAGCTTATCTAGCTTATCATAATAAGGTTTTATATCATCGTAACTAATGGGCCAATTTTCTCCTAAACCATCATAATCCTTACTTTTAAAATCTTTTGGGCCAAATCTTAAAGATATTCTACCCCAATGATTTGTCCTTCCACCTAACATTCTTGATCTCCACCATCTAAAATTAGTTTCTTTTTCAATTGTATAAGGTTCTCCTTCAATCTTCCAGTGTCCATAGGACATATGAAAATCGCCAAATGCCCTAGTAGTTCCAGAACCTCTTCTAGGAGATTCCCAGGGCCATTTCATTTGAGTCATTTGATCTGGGTTTGCAGGGTCAAAGTATGGTCCTGCTTCAACAAGTGCAATTTTAAGACCAGCATCAGATAGAATTTTTGTTGCCATTCCTCCACCTGCTCCTGAGCCAACAACAATTACATCATATTTTGGGGAATTGTTAATTATTTCCATAAACCAAAATGAATTTAATTAAATTTATCATAAACAAAAAACTTTATCTATAAATCATGATTATAGAGATATGTGCTACAACTATAAATTCAGTTATAAATGCTAATAAGGCAGGTGCTGATAGAATTGAGTTATGCTCAAATTATAATGTTGGAGGATTAACTCCTTCAACAGAATTTATAAAAGAATCTTTAAAGGTTTCAGGTATACCTATAAACATATTAATAAGGCCAAGACCAGGAAACTTCATGTTTAATCAAACTGAAATTAACAAGATGAAGAAGGATATAATATCAATTATGGGGTTAGATATAAATGGATTTGTAGTTGGTTCAATAAATTTAGAAGGAGAAATTGATGATAATTTTATCAATGATATTAAGGAACTTACATATCCTCTAGAATTAACTTTTCATCGAGCTTTTGATTATTTAAATAATCAAAATAGTTCTCTTGATAAGCTAATAAATATTGGGTTTTCAAGAATTCTTTGTTCTGGTAATAAAAATAATGCTATACAAGGTATCGACAACCTTATTTCTTTAAATAGGTACTCGAGTAATAGAATTGTAATTATGCCTGGAGGAGGTGTGGACAAAAAAAATTGTTTAGAATTTAAAAATGCAGGTTTTAAAGAAATTCATTTATCAGGAATTCCAAAGTCTGAATTTTTATATAACTTAGATTCTGATTACAAAACAATAAAGGAAATAGTTTCTAAAACTAAATAATATTATATTATTTTTGTACTGAAAATTATTTTATGGCTTTTGATATAGATTTAATTAAAAAGGTTTACTCTGAAATGTCTTCAAGAATTGAACATGCAAAGAAGATAATAGGTAAACCTTTAACTTTGACTGAAAAAGTTTTATACTCTCATTTATGGAACAATGAAATATCTAATGCATATGAAAGAGGCGCTGATTATGTTGATTTTAGTCCTGATCGTGTTACATGTCAAGATGCTACTGCTCAAATGGCTTTACTTCAATTTATGCAAGCCGGTAAGCAAAAGGTTGAAGTTCCAACAACTGTTCATTGTGATCATTTAATTTTAGCACAATCTGGAGCAAAAAAAGACCTTAAACGAGCTAATAAAGTTGGTTCTGAAGTATTTGATTTTTTAGAATCCACATCAAAAAAGTATGGTATAGGTTTTTGGAAACCTGGATCAGGAATAATTCACCAAGTTGTTCTTGAAAATTATGCTTTTCCTGGAGGGATGATGATAGGTACCGACTCTCATACTGTAAATGCTGGAGGTCTTGGTATGGTTGCTATTGGTGTTGGTGGAGCTGATGCTGTTGATGTTATGGCTGGAATGCCTTGGGAATTAAAATTTCCCAAATTAATAGGAATAAAACTAACTGGGAAATTAAATGGTTGGGCTTCAGCAAAAGATGTTATATTAAAAGTTGCAGGTATATTAACTGTAAAAGGAGGGACTGGATGTATAATTGAATATTTTGGTGAAGGTGCTAAATCATTATCATGTACAGGAAAAGGAACTATATGTAATATGGGTGCAGAGGTTGGTGCTACTACATCGATTTTTGGTTATGATGATTCTATGAAGAGGTATTTAAAATCTACTGGTAGAAGTGATGTTGTTGAAGCTGCAGAGAATATAAAACATCACCTTACTGCTGATTCTGAAGCATATGAAGATCCTGAAAAATATTTTGATCAAGTTATCGAAATAGATTTAAATAAATTATCTCCACATCTTAACGGGCCATTTACTCCAGATCTAGCCACTCCTGTTTCTAAGATGAAAGAAAAGGCTTTAAATGAAGGTTGGCCTTTGGATGTTGATTGGGGGTTAATAGGTTCTTGTGCAAACTCATCCTACGAGGATTTATCTCGTGCAGCTTCAATTGCTTCTCAGGCTAAGAAGAATAATCTAAAAATAAAATCTAAGTTAGGCATAAACCCTGGTTCTGAACAAGTTAGATATACTGCTGAAAGAGATGGTTTAATTAAAATTTTTGAAGATATAGAGTCTAAAATTTTTACAAATGCGTGTGGTCCATGCATTGGTCAGTGGGATAGGGAAGGTGCTAATAAAGAAAAAAAGAATTCCATAGTTCATTCGTTTAATAGAAATTTTGCAAAAAGAAATGATGGTAATCCAAATACTCATGCATTTGTCTCTTCACCTGAAATGGTAATGGCCATTGCTATATCTGGCAGATTAGATTTTAATCCTATTACGGATACTATTACTAATGAAGATAATAAAGAAATAATGTTACTTCCTCCGAGTGGAGATGAGCTTCCAAAAAATGGCTTTTCAGTAGAAGAAAATGGTTATGTTGATCCACCTGAAGATGGATCAGACATTGAAATAATAATTAATCCTGATTCGCAAAGACTTCAATTTTTAGAACCTTTTAAGCCTTGGAATGGTGAGAATATATCTAATGCTAGGCTATTAATAAAAGCCTATGGTAAGTGTACTACAGATCATATTTCAATGGCTGGGCCATGGTTAAGATTTAGAGGACATCTCGATAATATATCAGATAACTGTTTGATTGGAGCAGTAAATGTATTCAATATGAAAACAAATAATGTTAAAAATTTAGTTACTGGACAGTATGGACCTGTTCCTGAAACACAAAGATTCTATAAAAAAAATAATATTGATACAATAGTTATTGGTGATCATAATTATGGTGAAGGATCATCTAGAGAGCATGCAGCAATGGAACCAAGACATCTTGGGATAAAGGCTGTAATAGTAAAATCATTTGCAAGGATACATGAAACAAATTTAAAAAAGCAAGGTATGCTAGCTCTAACATTTGACAATGAAAATGATTACGATAAAATTCAAGAAGAGGATTTGTTTAATTTTATAGATTTAACGAAATTTAGTAAGGGTGACCAGCTTACGTTAGAAGTTGTTCACAAAGATGGAAATAAAGAAATAATAAAGCTTAATCATACATTTAATAAACAACATATTGAATGGTTTAAAAATGGATCTGCTTTAAACCTTATCAAATCAAATGAATGATTTAAAATATTTAATGTCCTATACAATAGCAATTGTTACAATTGTAGGAATTCTTCTTGGAGGAGAATATGCATATATGACAGTTATTTATGCATTTGTTTTTATTCCAGTTTTAGAGATTCTATTGAAAGAAAGTAATGAAAAAATGTCTGATGAAGTTAATAAGAGTAGGTCAATGGATATATTCTTTGATATACTTTTATATTTAAATATTCCGCTAGTATTTTTAATTTTTTTCCTATCATTGAATGTGTTATTCTATAGCACTTCTAGTATCGAAATTATTGGTGTAATTGCTTCAACTTCAATTATGATGGCTATTAATGGGATTAATGTTGCACATGAGTTAGGGCATAGAAAATCCTTTTTCAGTAGAACTTGTTCTAAATTATTACTTATGCCGTCACAATACATGCATTTTTATATAGAACATAACTTTGGACATCATGTTAATGTTGGAACAGAAAATGATCCAGCTACAGCTAAGTATAAACAATCACTTTATAATTTTTGGATAACATCTGTTATAGGTCAATATATAAGTGCTTGGAAACTCCAATTAAAGCTTTTAAAAATTTCTAATCAAAACTTCTTCTCAATTAAAAATGATATGATGTTTTATATTATTTTTCAATTATCATTTATTGCTTTTATTTACTTTAATTATGCTTTAACTGTCACTCTATACTCTTTGGTAATATCAATTATTTCTTTTCTTTTTCTTGAGACTATAAATTATGTTGAACATTATGGTTTATCAAGAAAAAAGGATGAAAGTGGAAGATATGAAAGAATTAAAACTGTTCATTCATGGAACTCAAATCATGTTGTGGGTAGACTTGTTTTATATGAATTAACAAGACACAGCGATCACCATTTTATTTCTTCAAAAAAGTATCAAGTTCTTGAAAGTATAGATGAAAGCCCTCAACTTCCATATGGCTACCCTACTTCAATATTATTATCTATGGTCCCCCCTTTATGGTTTAGGATTATGAACCCTAGGGTTGAAAGTTTTCAGAACTAGTTAGTGGTTAATTTAGTTTAGCTCCCACAATCTATTATGCATTCTGTATCAGGAGGACATTCAATATATGAAATCCCAGGAAAATCTCTTTTTATAAGCCTATCTTTCGCTTCAATAAAATCATTTAGTTTTATAAAACCTGGAGTACTTGAATAATACATTATGTCAGCTGGATCTGGACTATGCTCATATCTATATACATCATGACCAAATTCATGATATATTATCCATAATCTCTGAAGTAAAGATCGTTCAGTCCATGCTCTCCAGTCAACTCCAATATTAACTTTAGCACTATTGCAGTAACCGCTAAAAGTTGAAAATGCTAAATGATTTTGTGTTACACCTGCAGCAATCATGGCATCCGATTCGTATTCAAAATAGATATTTACAATGGTGTTTTGTTGACCATAATCTGGAGACCCCTTTGTACATAGAACATCTGCTACAAATTTATTCCAATACTGCATCAGATCATCATCTTCTGTATTTATAGGATCTAATAATGTATTATAAGTAACACAGCTAAATAAAGTTGGTTCAACAACTATTTCTTCTTCTTCTATTTGATTTTTCGAACAGGAAAAAACTATAATAAAGATCAAAGAATAAATAAAATAAAATAATCTTTTCATATCGATATTTAATGTAGCGAGAGGGAGAGTTGAACTCCCGGCCTCCGGGTTATGAATCCGACGCTCTCACCAACTGAGCTACCTCGCCAACTATGATATGCAAATATATAAAACAAAATATACTATATATAACTAATAATTTATCAATTCTTCTAAATGATAAAGTTTTTTTAATATATTGGCGGATATTATATTATTCTAAAATGATTCCAAAAAAACAATTTTCAATTGAGTATGATTTTCAATCTTCACCGCAATTACTATTTCAATATCTTTCTACTCCTTCTGGTCTTTCTGAATGGTTTTCTGATGATGTAAATTCTAGAGGTGAAAAATATACTTTCTTTTGGGGAGATTCAGAGGAAGACGCAAGACTTCTTTCAAAAAAACCGTACGAGAAAGTTAAGTTTCAGTGGATGAATGGGGAAGATGATGAAGAAGATTGTTATTTTGAATTTACAATTCAATTGGATGAAATAACAAAGGATGTCTCTTTAATTGTTACAGATTTTTCCCCTGAAGAAGAACTAGAGGAGTCAAAGTTGTTATGGAATAGTTTAATTTCAGACTTAAAAAAAGTTTTAGGTTCAACATAATTAATTAAATATTGGATTATCTGGTGATTCAGACCAAAGAAGATATTCTCCGCCTAATTTTTTCATCTCATCTCTCCAGTGCTTTTGACTATTTATTGTTAATATATTTTCTGCTTTATTTTTTTTTACGATCCAATTTTTGTTTTTTATTTCAACTTCTAGCTGATTGTGGTCCCAACCAGAATAACCAATAAAAAATCTAATACTGTTTGTATTTATTATATTCTCTTTTATCATTTCAAAAACTTCATCAATATTCCCACCCCAATAAACATTATCACTAATTTTTAGACTTCCTTTAATTGGACTTTTTGTTTTATAAATGAAATAAAGATTGTCATTAGAAACAGGACCTCCTTTGTATATTTCTAGACTTTCTATTTCTTTAATTTTAATTTTCAAAGGTTTGTTAAGTATAAAACCAGTATACCCATCTTTAGTCTCATCAACTAATAAAATAATTGTTTTAGAAAAAAAACTGTCAAATAAAAGATTTGGTGAAGCTATTAGAATATTACCCCTCATAAAATAAATATATAAAAAAAGCCTCCCAAAGGAAGCTTTTTTATGCTATATGAATTTAAAAGCTTAGTTTACTGAGCTTGATAGTTCAGCACCTGCTTTAAATTTCACTACGTTTTTAGCAGCGATTTGTATAGTAGCACCAGTTTGAGGATTTCTTCCTGCTCTAGCAGCTCTGTGAGAAACAGACCAAGATCCAAATCCAACTAGTGAAACTCGTCCACCACCTTTTAATGTTGAAGAAACACCCCCTAGCATCGATTCTAGAGCTTTTTTAGCAGCAGCTTTAGATATTCCAGCACCTGAAGCCATAGCGTCAATTAATTCTGATTTATTCATATCTCTTTAATTTTAAAGTTTAAACAAATTTATATGGATTATTGTAAGTCCCAAGTTTAGAAGCTCAAAATATGCGTTATTGTTAATAAATTCAACGATTTTGTTGATATCATGTGCTATTTTTCTAGTTTACATAGCAATTTGATGAGAATTTGAATCCATTAAGCACATCCTTTGCTGTCATTGCTTTCTTGTTTTCGAATTGGATTATCTCACATTCAATTTCACCTTTTAGTGTTGAAATGAATATTTTTCTGTTTCGAATAGATAAAATATTATTTGATTTATTTTCAGAATAATTTTCTGCTCTCGCCTTGAGAATTTTTATTCTTATCTTTTGATTATTATATAATATTGTCCAAGCGCCAGGTTTAGGAGTTAATCCTCTAATATTTCCAATTATTGAGTCTATTGAATTATTCCAATTAATCCTGGTATTCTCAGAATTTAACTTTGGTGCTTTTTTGTCATTTTTTGAAATAATTTGTTGCTTTGATTCTATTTTATTCTTAAATATTAGGTCAATAGTCCTATATAATATTTTTGATCCAATTATTGCTAGTTTATTTTTTAATGTTTCAAAATCATCATCGTTATCAATTAAAACCTTTTCCTGCATAAGGATTTCACCGCAATCAATTCGTTCATTAATCCTAATTGTAGTAACACCAGTAAACTTTTCATTATTTATCAAACACCAATTAATTGGTGCTGCACCTCTATAGTTTGGTAGTAAGGAAGCATGCAGGTTTATTGCTCCATATTTTGGTATTTCGTATAATATTTTTGGTAATTTTTTGTAAGCGACTACAACAATTAATACTGGATTAAGATTTTTTATTTTTTGTATAAAATCAATATCTAACAAATTATCAGGTTCTAATATCTTTATCTTATTTAATTCAGAGTATTTTTTAACCTCTGATTGATTTAGTTTAAGGCCTCTTCCTGACTTCTTATCAGGAGAAGTGATAACACAATTTATCTTAATATTTTTTTTTAATAAATAATCCAGAGATTTAACTGCAAAATCTGGCGTACCCATAAATATTATATTATTCTCCATTATTAAATAGGTGATTTATAATAAAATTAACTCTTTCTTCTATAGTCATTTTAGGTATTTTTATAATATCTGAATTGCTTTCTTTATAAAGTTTAATAATTTGAGTGTTTACTTCTTTAGATTCCTTAAAGTCTTCTTGTCGCACGTTATCTGTTGTATAGATCGCTTTCCAAGGTGGGAAAACAAAAACTGTATCATATTGATAATTTAAAATTATATCCTCCCAATACTTATTGTTTTTGTTAATATACCTAAGGTATGCAAGAATATCATGAATACCTCTGTCAAAAAAAACTGTCTTTCTATTATATTCTTTTTTCTGCGAATCACTATAATGTTTATTTCTTAATGTATATAAGGAATCACTAAACGTTAATGGGTCGGACTTAAAAGTCTTTCCTTTTAAACTTAGATTAAGTATTATGTCTCTTGATCCCTCGTCAAAACATTTACACCCTCTATTTGTCAACTCTTCAATAACAGATGTTTTTCCTGTTCCTGGTCCCCCAGTAATAACAACTTTTTTATTTATAGCTTTATTCATTAACGTATCATTAAATCATTTATATCTTTGCCCTATTAATTTAAAAAAATAGATAGCTTGACTAATGCCAAAGAAAGTTGCAAATATAAGTCAAAAATCAAATGATTTTTATAAAAGATTTGAAATCCAATTAAAAGAATCTCAAAATTGGCCAGGTTCCTATATCTTTAAATTTATTATAAAAAACAATTCTAAAGACCTAGATAAATTAAAGATGATATTGTCTAATTATAAAGGAGATCTGAACGTTAAATCATCAGATAAAGGAAATTATAAAAGCATTTCATTTGAAAGTTTTGTTAATTCTCCTTCTGAAGTTATAGATATTTATAAAGGAGTTAGTTCTTTAGATAATATTATTTCACTATAGTTAGAACATTAAAATTTCTTAAATTGCATTAATTCCTTAATCTTATGGACACATTAGTATATAATACACAAAAGAAAAAACTTATTATTCCGGAATATGGAAGACATATTCATCAAATGATTGATCAAGCTGTTGCTTTGAAAGATAAAGAAAAGAGAGATAAAATGGCCAAATCTATAATTGGTGTTATGGGTAATTTAAACCCTCATCTTAGAGATGTTCCAGATTTTAAGCATAAATTATGGGCTCAACTCTTTATTATGTCTGATTTTAAACTGGATGTTGATAGTCCTTTTGATAAACCATCAAAAGAAGTTTATGAAAAGAGAAAGCCAAATAAATTAGATTATCCTCAAAATTATCCTAAGTATAGATTCTATGGGAACAATATCAAGCGAATGATTGATTTTACTATTGAATGGGATAATTTTGATTTAAAGGAAAAATTGATATTGACTATAGCTAATCATATGAAAAAATGTTTTCTTAACTGGAATAAAGAAGCTGTTGATGACCAAGTTATTCTTGACCATCTTCTTGATTTATCAGATGGTAAGCTTAAAGTCTCAGAAAGTGATCTTCCATTAACTGATTCTGCTGAGTTTCTTAAGACTAGACCTAAAAATAATGATTATAAATCAAATAATAAGTCAAGAAAAAAGCCAAAAAGAAGGTATTAATGAATAGTGTCAGGATAACTGGTGGTAAGAGATTAAAAGGAGAGGTCATTCCTCAAGGGGCAAAAAATGAAGCTTTACAGATTTTGTCCGCAGTTTTGTTAACAGATGAAAAAATAACTATTAATAATGTCCCAGATATTATTGATGTTAACAAGCTAATAGAGATTCTAAAAAATTTAGGAGTTAGCTGTTCTAGCTTAGGGAATGGTTCTTTTCAATTTTCTGCTAAGTCTATTAATCTAGATTATTTAAAATCTGATGAATTTATTTTATATGCTAAATCATTAAGAGGCTCAATTATGTTGGTTGGTCCTTTATTGACTAGATATAAAAAGGCATCTATCCCTAGGCCAGGAGGAGATAAAATAGGAAGAAGAAGATTGGATACTCATTTTGTTAATCTTGAAAAACTTGGCGCTAAATTAGACTATGATTCAAAGGATAGAATATATAATGTAAAAACGCAGGGGTTAATTGGTACAGATATACTTTTAGACGAGGCTTCTGTTACAGGTACTGCAAATCTAATTATGGCTTCTGTTCTTGCTGAAGGTAAAACTACTATATATAATGCGGCATGTGAGCCATATATTCAACAGCTATGTAGTTTGTTAATAAAGATGGGAGCAAATATTAATGGTGTTGGATCTAACCTATTGAGTATTTTAGGTGTAAAAAAATTAAATGGAGCTAATCACACAATCCTTCCTGATATGATAGAGATAGGAAGCTGGATTGGTTTAGCTGCTATGACTAAAAGTGAAATAAAAATTAAAAATGTTTCTTGGGAAAATTTAGGCCAAATACCTAATACTTTTAGAAAACTTGGAATTAAAATTATAAAAGAAGGTGATGATATGATTATCCCCTCACATGAAGATGGTTATGAGATTTCAAGCTATATTGATGGATCTATTCTTGCAATATCTGATGCTCCATGGCCTGGTTTTAGTCCAGATTTAATAAGTATCATATTGGTTGTTGCAACGCAGGCAAGAGGAAGTATTATGGTTCATCAAAAAATGTTTGAGAGTAGATTGTTTTTTGTTGATAAATTAATTGATATGGGAGCTAAGATTATTTTGTCGGATCCACACAGGGCATCTGCTATTGGTCTTGATTTTAAATCTCAATTAAAACCTACCATTATGTCCTCTCCTGATATTAGAGCCGGTATAGCTCTTCTAATCGCAGCTTTATCAGCTAATGGTACTAGTGAGATTCAGAATTTTGAACAGATTGATAGAGGTTATGAGGATATGGTGTCAAGACTAAAGAAACTTGGAGCTTCAATTGATAGAATTTAATTACTTCGTATAATTTCCAAAAATTTCATTTAATTTATTTTCCCTGTAGTTAAATATCTTCTTTAACTTTCATTTTCTATTATTGAAGAAATTTTATTTATAACCTGAGGAATAGGAAGACCTAATACACTAGTATAGCTTCCAACAATATTTTCTACCCCAATCATGCCAATCCAATCTTGAATACCATAACTTCCTGCTTTGTCAATAGGGTTAACTGTTTCAACATAATAGTCAATTTCATCATTATTTAAATTTTTATATAAAACTTCTGTAGATTCTGTAATTATTTCAAATTTCTGGGATGTAAGGAAACCAACAGATGTTATAACTGAGTGAGTATTTGCTGAAAACAAACTTAGCATTTCTTTAGCTTCATTTTTATTTTTTGGTTTTCCAAAGCATTTATTTTTAAACCAAACTAAAGTGTCGGCAGTTATAATAATCTCTTCTTTTGTTATTATTTTTTTAAAAGGTTCAGTTTTTTTTGAAACTAGATATTCAGAAATTTCTTTTCCAATAAGTTTATCAGGAAAATCTTCTTTAACTGGGAGTGTTTTAATTGAAAAATTAATTCCTGTCATTTCAAGTAGTTGCTTTCTTCTTGAAGATGATGATCCTAAAACAATCTTATATTTTGAATTATTAATTAAATCCATTTATTATGAATTCTCATAACTTGTTCTATAACATCTCTTACACATCCTTGACCACCTTTTTTATCTGAAATATAATTGCAAACTTTTTTAACATCTACAGATGCATCTGAAGGACAAGCAGCTATTTTTACAACTTTTAAAACTTCTATATCAGGATTATCATCACCCATAAAAAGTATATTATCAGGATTGGTATTATTTTTACTTATATAATCATTAAAGATTTTAAGTTTATCAAATGCGTTAAGGAAAACATCTTCTACTCCTAGTGAATTTAATCTTTTTTTCACACTATGTTGAGTACCTCCTGATATAATGACAAAATTATATCCCTTTGAGATAGCATGTTTTATGGCATACCCATCTTTAGACTCAAATTGTCTGTCTATTTTCCCATCATGTGTATAAATGATTTTACCATTAGTCATTACACCATCAACATCTAGAATAAATGTTGTTATGTCTTTTAGAAATTTTTTATAGTTATTCATCATAGTTATAATTCATAGCATGCAAATTTAATCAAACTTTAACATCTAATTGTTTAGATTTATTCTAAAATATAAATTTTGATAATTATCTTTGATGATTCTATAAAAAATGAAGTTTAAATTTTTTCAATATTTTTTTTCTACAAGGTTAATGATAATCCTTATGATTTTGTTTCCTTTTGCAATGGCTTTAGGAACATTTCTAGAAAGTTGGTATTCAACAGAAGCTGCGAGAATATGGATTTATAATGCATGGTGGTTTGAGTTGCTTATGGCTATGCTTGTGGTATGTTTTTTAAGCAACATAAAAAAACATAATCTATTAGCTAAAGGAAAAAGGGTAGTTTTAGTAATGCACTTGTCATTTATATTAATTCTTCTTGGTGCATTTATAACAAGATATTTTGGTGATGAAGGAGTTATGCCAATAAGGGAGAACACAATATCAAACACTTATCTTTCAGAAAAAACATATTTAACAGTTTTAGTAGATGGAGACAAAGAAGGAGAACCTCTAAGAAAGACATTGAAGAAAAGGCTTTTACTCTCAGAATATACTAATAATAATTTTGAAATAGCTGATAATTTTAACAAAGAAAAATTCTTAATTAAGTATAAAGACTTTAGAGAAAATGTTTCAGAAGGTTTAGTCTTAGACCCTGAAGGTGAGATTTATATAAAATTAATTGATGCAGCCGATGGTAATAGACATGAGCATTACATTAAAGAAGGGGAAGTCTCCAGCATCCATAATATACTCTTCACATTAAATTATCAGGTTAAAGGAGCGATAAACATTTCATCAATTAAGGGTGAATATTTTATATACTCTCCTTTTGAAGGAGAGTATACAGTAATGTCAACTCAAAATCAGGGTAAATTAACAAACAATTTAACTCAGGTTCTAGAATTAAGGTCTCTTTATCAAATACCTGGATTTCAATTTGTTTTTCCTGAACCACCCCTTAGAGGTGTTTTTGATATAGTTGATGTACTTGAGAGTGATGGAGCTCAACAAGATGTTTTAATTGTTGATGTTGAATATAAGGGGGAAACTAAAGAGATTAACCTTCTTGGAGGAAAGGGCTTTGTTAATAATGCTAAATTAATCACCCTAGGAGATCTTGATTTTTATCTAACCTATGGATCAGATGAGGTTGAAATTCCATTTTCTATTAGGTTAAATGATTTTATTGCTGAAAAATATCCTGGAACAACAAACAGTTACTCCTCATTTATGAGTAAGGTAACAGTAGAAAGCGAGAGTACTTTTGATTATGATATTTATATGAATAATATTCTAACTCATAAAGGGTATAGATTCTTTCAGGCTTCTTTTGATCCTGATGAAAAAGGAACAATACTATCTGTAAATAAGGACTTTTGGGGAACATTCCTAACCTATTCTGGTTATCTACTTCTTTTCTTTAGTATGTTTGGGATATTTTTTATTGGAAAAACAAGATTTAAATCACTTTCAAGACAGCTAAATAGAAAAACTTTATCAGTTTTATTTTTTATAACTGCATTTAGTATTAATGCGCAAAATGATAACACTTTAGATAAAACTGAATTTATTGATTCAATAATATTGGCAAATTCCTACTCTGAAGAGCATTCTAAAAAGTTTGGAGAAATTCTTATTCAAGATAGTGAGGGAAGAATGAAACCTGCAAATACATTTTCTTCTGAATTACTTAGAAAAGTAAGTAGATCAGATAATTATAATGGGCTTAATTCAGATCAGGTGCTACTTTCTATAATGGACAATCCATCTTTATGGTTTAATGCACCTTTAATTTATTTAAAACCTGGTCAAAAAGGAGATACTATTAGAAGGGTTATTGGTGTTTCAAAAGATTTTAAAAAAGCTCCGCTTGTTTCTTTTTTTGATGATTTAGGTAATTATAAGCTTGCATCAAATCTTGAAAAGGCTTACCTGTCAGTAATTCCAACTCAAATAGAAAAAGATTTTATTCAAGTTGATAGGAGGGTAAACCTACTTTATTCTGCCTTAGAAGGGAAGGTAATGAGAATTTTTCCAGTTCCTGGAGATGTTAATAATAAATGGGCTTCTTTCCCTGAAATAGATGAATTTAATTTTACTGGTGCTGATTCACTATATGTTAAAAATTTATTACCTCTTTATTTTCAAACTCTTAAACTTTCTAAAGACTCAAATGATTATGCTCAACCTGAAGAGCTTTTAGAAAGTATTAGTGGATTCCAAAGAAGGTTTGGTGAAGATGTTATACCATCTTCCAACAAAATAAAGGCAGAGATTATATACAATAAGGTTGATATTTTTAATAGACTTTATAGTTATTATCTATTATCTGGATTAGGACTGCTAATAATCTTGATTTTTCAAATATTCTATAACAATAAGCTGAATTCTTTATTAATAAAAGGGTTAAAATATATAATCTACATTTTGTTCTTTTTAAATACTTTAGGCTTAATATCTAGAGGATATATTTCAGGTCATGCTCCTTGGAGTGATGCATATGAGTCTATGATATACGTTGCCTGGTCAACTGTAATCTTTGGTATAATATTTGGGAGAAAATCAAATTTCACTTTGGCTTCCGCGACATTTGTCTCCTCAATTATTTTATCAATAGCTCATATGAATTGGTTAGATCCATCTATTGCAAACCTTCAGCCAGTTCTAGATAGTTATTGGCTTATGATTCATGTTGCTGTTATTGTAGCTAGTTACGGACCATTTACAATAGGAATGATTCTTGGAATAGTTGCACTTTTTCTAACAATTCTATCTAATAAAAAGAATAGAAAAAAAATGTCTAGAAAACTTGAAGAGTTAACAATTGTAAATGAATTATCCATTACAATAGGTCTTATAATGCTTACAATTGGTAATTTCTTAGGGGGAATGTGGGCTAATGAAAGTTGGGGAAGATATTGGGGTTGGGATCCGAAGGAAACCTGGGCATTAATAAGCATTATTATCTATGCTGCAGTTCTTCATCTAAGAATTGTCCCTAAACTTGGAGGTAAATGGTTGTTTAATCTTATGAGTGTCATTGCATTTAGTTCAATTATAATGACCTATTTTGGTGTAAACTTTTACTTATCAGGTCTCCATTCTTATGCTTCAGGAGAAAAAGTTATTACGCCAACTTTTGTTTATTATTCTTTAATTTTCATTACAATTTTAGCTCTAATTTCTTACTTTGCAAATAAGAAGAATAAAGTGCTCTAAATTAAATGATTGAGGTAAAGGTAGATAATGAATATTCAGCCCTAAAATCAGTTATACTTGGTTTAGCTGAAGATATGGGTGATCCACCAAAAGTTTTTGATGTTTATGATCCTAGATCTCTTTATCATATAAAGAATAATTCTTATCCAAATGAAGATGATGTAAAGTTAGAGGTAGAATCATTTTATGAAATACTAAAAAAACACAACGTAAATGTTTTAAGGCCAAGTAATATTCAGAATTGTAATCAAATTTTTGCAAGAGATTTGGGTTTTTCAATTTCAAATATTTTCTTCCAATCTAATATTGTCCCTAACAGGGAAGAAGAATTAGTTGGTATATCAGATATTATCAACACTCTAGATGCAGGGGTTGTTAAATTACCTGATTATATGCATATAGAGGGTGGGGATGTTATTGCTCATAACGAGAAATTATTTATTGGTACATATTCTGGGGAAGATTACTCAGAATTAATTACAGCCAGGACTAATCAGGAATCTATAAAATATTTAGAAAAAATGATACCAAGTAAGGATATAAGATCAATAAATATTAAAAAATCAAATACTGATGTTTTTGAAAATGTTCTCCATTTAGATTGTTGTTTTCAGCCTATTGGAAAACGTAAAGCTATAATTTGTCCTGATTGTTTTGTTGATAAAAGTGATGTTGATTACTTAATTAACTACTTTGGTAAAAAAAATTCATATATAGCTTATGGTCAAGAGGCTTATATGTTGATATCCAATCTTTTAGTGATATCACCTGAAGTTATAGTTTCAGACAAAAGATTTAAAAAAATCAACACTTGGTTAGAAAAATCTAGTTTTCTTGTCGAAAAGATTCCATATCAAAATGTATCTAAAATGTCAGGGCTTTTAAGATGTTCAACTTTACCTTTATTAAGAGAATAATATGAATCATTTTTCCTCTCACATACTAATGATATATCCAAAGAATTTTAGGAGCAACGAACTAACAATTGATGATAATACTTTTCAAAATAGTGGTTCTAATATGTCTCATGAAGAAATTAAAAATAAAGCAGTAGAGGAATTTGAATTACTTCATGATAAAATACAATCTCAAGGTGTTAAAATAACTGTTTTTAATGATAGTAGGGATATAGACACTCCAGATGCAGTATTTCCAAATAATTGGATCTCTTTCCATAAGAATAATAAGGCTATAACATATCCTATGTATGCTAGAAATAGGAGATTAGAAAGAACTCAATTAGCGATTGAATGTCTAAATAAAGATGATAAGGATATATCTATTGAGCATGACTATTCAAATTTTGAAAATGATAATATGTTTTTAGAAGGTACTGGAAGTCTAGTCCTTGATAGACTTAATAAATTAGCATATTGTACACTATCACAAAGATCAAATGAAGAATTAGTAAATAGATTTTGTATAGATATGGGGTATAATCCAGTTGTTTTTAAATCATATCATCTAGATAAACCTATCTATCATACCAATGTAGTGTTGAGTATTTGTAATAAATTTTCAGTTGTATGCCTAGAATCAATAATTGACAAAAAAGAAAGACTTCATGTAGTCGATTCTCTTAAATCTAGTGGATTAGAAATAATAGATATTGATATTAACCAAATGTCTTCATTTGGAGCAAATTGTATTCAACTTAATGGTAAGAGCGGTCCTGTTTTAGTTATGAGTTCTAAAGCTTATAACTCCTTTGAAAAAAATCAATTAGAAATAATTCAAAAACACACACAAATAATCCATTCTTCTCTTGAAAATATTGAGAGTCATAGCGGAGGAAGTGCTCGATGCATGATTGCAGAAGTGTTTTAAACTACAAGTTTTTTTCATATATTTAATTATAACTAATTAATTTATATAATGAAAAAAATACAGATAATTTTAATTGCCTTGATTTTTTTACTACCAATTCAAGGTAATTCTCAAAGAAAAAGAGATAAACAGAAGGATAATGCAAAGACAGAGAATGTCTTATTAAATGCATTTAAACTTAGAAATGTTGGACCTGCTTTGTTATCTGGAAGAATTGCAGATATTGCAATCCATCCAAATGATGAAAGTACTTGGTACATAGCAGTTGGATCTGGAGGTGTTTGGAAAACACAAAATGCAGGTACAACATGGAATCCAATTTTTGATAGTCAACCAACATACTCAATTGGATCAATAACTATTGATCCATCTAATACAAATACTATATGGGTAGGAAGTGGAGAAAATGTTGGAGGGAGACATGTAGGGTATGGAGATGGAGTATATAAAAGTACAGATGGAGGAAAAACATGGAAAAATATGGGATTAAAAAATTCTGAGCATATTTCAGAAATTATTGTACACCCTCAAGATTCAAATATTGTATATGTTGCATCTCAAGGGCCATTATGGTCTAGTGGAGGAGATAGAGGATTGTATAAGACAAATGATGGTGGAAAATCTTGGAATAAGATATTAGGAGGATCTGAATGGACTGGTGTAACAGATATAATGATGGATTCAAGACATCCAAATATAATTTATGCTGCTACATGGGACAGACATAGGACTGTAGAAATGTATATGGGAGGTGGACCAGGTTCTGGAATTCACAGATCTGATGATGATGGAAAAACATGGAAAAAACTAACTAATGGAATACCTAAATCTAACCTTGGTAAAATTGGTATTGCAATGTCATATCAAGATTCTGATGTAATTTATGCCGCTATTGAACTTGATAGGACCAAAGGTGGAGTTTTTAAATCTGTAGATAGAGGAGAATCATGGAAAAAGATGTCCAATACTGTCTCAGGTGGTACAGGACCACATTATTATCAAGAGCTTTATACAAGTCCTCATAAGTTTGATAGGCTATATTTAATGAATGTTCAAATTCTAACATCAGAAAATGGAGGAAAAACATTTAGAACCCTTGAAGGAGGAAGACAAAAACACAGTGATCACCATGCAATTGCATTTAAAAAAAGCGATCCAGACTATATTATGGTTGGAACTGATGCAGGTGTATATGAAAGTTTTGATTTAGCTCAAAACTGGCATTATTTTTTAAATCTACCTTTAACACAATTTTATAAGGTTGCAGTTAATAATGCTGAGCCTTTTTATCATATATTCGGAGGAACTCAAGATAATGGTTCAGCAGGAGGTCCATCAGCAACAGATGAAAGATTTGGGATTACAAATAAAGATTGGTATAAAACTTTAGGTTCTGACGGTCATCAATCTGCTACTGACCCTGTTTACAATGATATAATTTATGCTACCACACAAGAAGGTAGGTTTCATAGAGTTGATTTAGCAACAGGAGAGCAAGTATTTATTCAGCCTCAAGCATTGGAAGGTGATCCACATGAAAGATATAATTGGGATACACCAATTATAGTTAGTCCTCACGATCCAGCAAAAATCTATATTGGTTCATATAGAGTTTGGGAATCTAAAGATAGAGGAGATAGTTGGAATCCAATCTCTGGAGATTTAACTCGTAATGAAAACAGAATTGAACTTCCGATTATGGGTAGGAAGCAGAGTTGGGATAACCCTTGGGATGTTAAGGCAATGTCTCAATATAATACTATAACCTCTTTATCTGAATCACCTGTTAAAGAAGGGGTTATATGGGCTGGAACTGATGATGGATTTATTCAAGTTACATCGGATGGTGGTAATTCATGGAAGAAGATTCCAACAACCAAATTAGGGTTAGCTGATAGAGCTTTTGTGAATGATATTAAAGCAGATTTATTTGATGAAAACACAGTATATGTTTCACTTGATAATCACAAAGAAGGTGATTTGAATCCTTATCTATTTAAAAGTGATGATATGGGTGATAGCTGGGAATCGATATCTTCAAATATTCCCAAGAGAACATTGATATGGAGATTTGTGCAAGATCATATTAAAAAGGACTTATTTTTCTTAGCTACAGAATTTGGAATATATACTTCTTTGGATTCTGGTAAAAATTGGCAAAAACTTCCAGGCTCACCAACAATTTCATTTAGAGATATAGTTATTCAAGAAAGAGAAAATGATTTGGTTGGAGCTTCTTTTGGAAGAGGATTTTTTGTTTTAGATGACTATAGTGCATTAAGAGAAATGACTCCAGAAAACTTATCTAATAAAGGTAAGCTATTTAAGCCTAGAGATGCTAAATTATTTAGACCAAGAAATTCTTTAGGGAATACGGGTGGTCAGTTCTATACTGCGAAAAATCCAACATATGGTGCAGTATTTACATATCATTTAACAGATATGCCGAAGACATCTAAGTCTAAAAGGATTCAGTCTGAAAAAAAGCTTAATGCTGAAAAGAAAGATATACCATTTCCGGGATATGATGTGCTTTCTGATGAAATGAATGAAAAATCTCCAAGTTTAATTTTAACAATTAAAGATTCAGAAGGAAACCATATAAGAAATGTAAAGAAAAATGCATCAAATGGTTCTGGAAGAATTGCATGGAATTTAAGACATGAAAGTTATTTTCCAGTAAGAGCAGGAGCAGATAGTTCAGGTCCAAGATGGGGGCATTTTAACCCTTCTGGTCCTTATGTAACTCCAGGAGAATACCATGCTGAGTTATATATTGAAAATAATGGAGTTATTGAAAAACTTGATGGCCCTGTTGCTTTTAATGTAAAGCCTCTTAGAAAACACACTTTAAGTGGTTCTTCATATGATGATTATAACTCATTTAGAAAAAGAGTTTCAAGCTTATATATTGATATGTCGAGATATCAAGATGAATTTGAAATAATGAAAACTAAGGTGCAAATTCTTGATAAAGCTTCACTGAAATTAAACATCTTTTCACCGGATATCATAAATAAGATTTCTGAATTCAAAAACAAATACAATAAGTTTGAATCAGAAATTGATGGAAATCCAGCTAAAGCTGAAATAGGTGAATGGGATAAGGTAACTTTATCTACTAGAGTCCAAATTGCTATGCAAGGTTTATCGACTTCATATGGACCTACTGATTTAAATTCATCTAACCTTGAAATTGCTGAAGAGTTATTTGAAGAGCTAAAGGTTAATATTCAAAATTTAAAATCAGAGCTTGATTCTCTAGAGAAAGAAGTTAAAGAATTAAATCCACCACACCTTTCAGGTAGTGGGATTAATTAGATGAATATTGACTAAGTTCAAAACAGTCTAAATGAAAATACTTTACAGAGGATAATAGATGGTCAAAAATATCAGAGGTAATACTTTCATATTTTGTCCATCTTTTATCCTTTGAAAAAGTATAAATCTGAATAGGGATTCCATAAGCTGTAGGCTCTAATTGCCTACACATCATAGTTAAATTATCATTTGTATCAGGATGCTTTTTTAAATATATTTCAACGTATTCTCTGAAAACTCCAAGGTTAGTTAGATTTCTTCCATTTATTAAAACAGATTTATCAATTTGATTTGAGGAATTAAAACTATTTATCTCTTTATCTATTTTATTAATATAATCAGATAGTAAATGAATTTTCTTTAAAGATTCAATTTCTTCATTATTCAAAAACCTTATTGATGATGGCTTAATAAGAAGGGATCTTTTTATTCTTCTTCCATCAGATTCATCCATTCCTCTCCAGTTAATAAAAGAATCAGACACCAATTTATATGTAGGTATAGTAGTTATTGTATTATCAAAGTTTTGAACTTTAACAGTTGATAGGTTTATTTCAATTACATCTCCATCTGCATTAGAATCTTTCATTGTAATCCAGTCTCCAATTCTAACTGTATCATTAACTGTAATTTGAATACTTGCAACAAAACCCAAAATTGTATCTCTAAAGACAAATATGATTATAGCAGAAAGAGCACCTAAAGAAGCTAAGAAAGTTCCTACTTCTCTTCCTGTTAAGACAGATAGTATAAGTACTATACCTACAAGCCACATAAAAATCATTACAACTTGTATATAACTATCAACAGGTATATGTTTTAAAGAACCACTTGATTTAAAATAGTCTTTAACTGTGTTTAGAATTGCTCTTACAGTTAGTATAAATAGAATAATTGTAAATGCTTCTATAAGAAGATAAATCGTATTAAAGTAGGAAGGTATTACCCAAAAAAGAAAAAATAAAGAAGGGGTATATGATAATAACCTTGGTACTTTGTTTTTTATTAATAGATCATCAAAAGATGAAGCAGTCGATTTTGCAATTCTTTCAAAGAATGATAAGATAATTTTTCTAGTAATAAGGTTAATTACAATTACTATTAAAGAGATAGAGGCTGTAATTATAAAAACTGCTAATCCCTTTGAAAGTAGAGCACTCAAGCCTTTAGAGGTTAAAAATGTAATTATTTCTTCGTAAAACATAGTACAAAAGTAAAAAACCCACCTTAAAGGCGGGTTTTTTTTAATATTTATTTATGATTAGTTAGCAACAAAAACACATGTATATTCTTCAGTATCCTGCATATCTCTAGATGACTCAATACCTTCCCATAGTTTTTCCCATTTAAAACCAGACATACCTTCCCATTCTACATCCGGGTTACCTCTTAAGTTCCATGCAAAATGTGTAAACCCTTCAAAAGCATTATCAGCTCTATCTATCACTTCAACAAGTACCCATTGTCTTAAACTGCCGTTTAAAATATTTTTCTCTGCAATAGGTTTCCATACCTTAGTCTCATAATTTTCAAAATCCTCAGTTTTTTTATTCATAAGATTAAGTGTTGCTTTATCTCCTGGTTTAACTTCACCAGCTCTAATTGTAGCATCAACTACTTTAAGGATGTAGTTCCTTCTTTCTCTACTTTCAGATCCAGTTCCTTCCATCATTCGTCTAATAGCCCTTTTAGACATCTTGCCTTTATAAACCTTTTGTGCTAATGCCTCTCCATCAAAATAATTTTCTAATGTTTCCATTGAATTAAATAGGTCAAAAATTAGATACTCATTATTTTGTGCTTCATCTCCTTCTTGTGAAGTTCTTTTCCAAACTGACCAACCAGTCTGAAGTCCTTGGTCTATAGCTTCTTCATGAACAGCAGACCAAAACTTTTCAAGTTTTAAGTAATCATCTTCAGCACCATCATTCAGATCAACAGCAGACATAATAGCATACTGTCCATTAACTGAAAGCCCTAAAAAAAAAGTAATAATTAATAGATATTTTTTCATTATAAATTGTTTTAGTTAATAAATATATAAAAAAAAACTCCACTACTTGAGTGAGCATTAGTTTGTGAAAGGGAATATTTTACTATTTTTATAATAAGATGGAACCACAAAGTATAAGTAAATTAATTCCTGTTATAGTACTATTAGTTCTTGGAATTATAGAATCTTTTGGAGGACTATATTTTGATGATAAAAGATCAAAAAATGATTTAACTATTGAATTAGTATGTTTAACTATCCTTCCAACATTAATTCAACCTGCTATTTTAGCTTTTGTTATATTTATAATGGATTCATGGTTTTCTATTTATGAAGACTTTTTTATTAATTCATTTTTTTTGTGGCATGTTCTAGCTTTTTTAATCCTTGATGATCTTACTCAGTATTTATGGCATAGATTTTCACATGAAAATGCATTTATGTGGAAACTTCATAGACCTCATCATGTTATAGAAGAAATGGGTGTTTTGGTTACCTATAGAAATGCTCTTTTATATTATGCTTTTATGCCAGGAATATGGTTTTCAGGTATCCTAATATTCTTAGGGATGACAGAAGTTTTTCTCTATTATCTTCCTATTAAAATTACTGTAATATTGCTAGCTCATAGTGAAATAAAATGGGATAGATTTTTATATAAACATAAAATTTTACATCCATTAGCTTGGATTGTAGAAAGAACTATTTCAACTCCTTGTACTCATTATGCTCATCATGGATTAACTTCTGAGGATGGTGTGTCAAATCCAAATGGAAACTATGGAAATTTATTATTTTTTTGGGATGTTTTATTTGGAACAGCCAAGATTACTAGAAAATACCCTACAAGATTTGGAGCATGGAATAAAATGAAAGAGCCATGGTATGTTCAATTATTTTTTCCTTTAATTAAATCAAAAGATACTAGAAGCGAGCTACATTCAATAAAAACCGACATAGATTACGATCCGTCTAAAGACTACAAAGATTTTAGCGTATAAAAATATTAAATATTTTCTTTTTTGGGTTTTATTTTTAATATTATTATGTATTGCTATATTTGAAGATGATGTCTTAGTAATCTGAGATACAACCCAATAAAAATAATATATGAAAAAAAGCTCTTTTGTTTTAATAACACTAGCAACTCTTTTAATAGTTGGTTTCGACACAGAATTCAACAAAACAAAAGAATGTGACATAACCCAAGTAAACGGAACGGATGCCTATTGGGCAGAATATTTGGGACACGACCAAACCGTAGATTTTTGGCCAGATAAATTTGTAAATTACTGGGCAGTTGTTGTTAATAAAAACGACTTTCCGAATGTTGGGTTTAAAATTCAAGGAGAATTCCCAGAGGCAAGATATTTTAGTTACAATGTTTATGGAGAAGACAGAAATTCCACTGCATCCATATTCGACACACAAATAAAAGCCAAAAATTGTTCTGCAAATCCATTCAAAAATCAAGAAAAAGAAACTTCAGCAGATAAAAATCTATATACGCTTTTTGTAGTTCCAGAGTCAGTTTCTGAATTTGACATGAACGATAATGTATTGAAATTTATAGATGGCGAAGAAGAAATTGGCCTAATGCTACGATATTACGTTCCAGCTGGAGGAGACCGTGCTGGTGTAGATTTACCCAAGATTGAAGTATTTGATTTAGACTCAAAAGAGTCTGTAACGATTCCCGAAACAAGCAATTTATTAATGGTAACTCCACAAATACTAGGCAGAATTAATGCTGCGTATTCTTTTCAAATAGACAATAATGTTCGCTTTTATCGGGGTGATCCAACAGGGCTTTATCCAAATAACGACAACCAATATGTGCGTACTTTTTTAAATTACGATGACGATGATGTTTATGTTATTAGGTGGAAAGCACCAATCTTTCCAAAAAACAGTTCAGAATTTGAAAGTGCTGAGGTTCGTTATTCTTCAATGAATTTAGGAGATAACATTACCAATAATTTTGATGGAATTTACGACACCCAATACAAACTAGATAATGACGGCTTTGTAACTCTTGTGATCGCGGATGAAACACCCGAACTTAGAGAAAAAGCAGAAACTGCAGGATATAATTTTATGCCTTGGACTTTACCAGGTAACAAAGGATATTTAATATATCGAAACCTTTTAACGAAAGAAGGAACAACTGCCGCTTATACATTAAATAAAGTTCCTATGCCTAGTTTTGGAACGAACCGATCTCATGTAATAACCCACGACGCCAAAAATTATATTGGAGCCTATGCACCTACTGGTCTTCGGATGACTAAAGCTGAGTATTTAGCTGATTTTGGAGGGTTTAATCATAAATTCCAAGAGTAAAATAAAATAATTTGGTCTTATTAAAATCAGCCTAAATAATAAATTATAATATTTTTGCATCTTAAAATATTTTAAAAATTAAACAATAATTATGATAAAAGACCTTTTTAAATCAATAGATAGTAAAGATGTAAATGAATTTTTAACCTTTTGTTCTGACGATGTTTCTTTTATATTTGGTAATGCTGACCCTCTTAATGGAAAGGATTCTGTGAAGGCCATGTTAGAGAGCTTTAATAATAGTATTGACTCAGTTTCTCATAATATATTCAAGGTTTAGAATCAAGAAAATGATATTATTGTTCAAGGAGAAGTTTCATATACAAGGTTAGATAACACTATTCTTAAAGTTCCTTTTTGTAACATATTTAAAATGAAGAATAGTCTTATAAAAGATTATTTAATCTATGTCGATACATCTATGCTATACGCATAATTTATTCTCTAGGACCTCTAAGATGGATAATCAATCCATTTAAAAAATTACGTAATAATTGATCTCCACATTTCATATAATTTTTATGATTTTCATTTCTAAATACTGCACCTAGTTCGGATTTAGTGACTTCAAAATCAGCTAGTTTACATATTTCGACAATTTCTTCATCACGAAGTTTATGAGCTACGCGAAGTTTTTTAAAAATATCATTATTTGTTAATCCCATTATTCTTTTTTTATAATTAATTACTCTGAAATTTCAGAAAGCTCAAACCATCTTAGTGTTTTTGACTCTAGTTCTTTGTCTAATAATCCAAGTTCAATAGAAAGATCTTCAATTTCTTTTGCGCTAAGATTATCCTTAATAAAATTATTTTGAATTTCTTTTTTCTGAATTTCAATTTTTTTTATGTCTAATTCTAATTTTTTAAATTCTTTTTGCTCCTTGTAGCTAAATCCAACTTTTTCTTTAATGTCTTTTTGATATATTTTTTCCTTTTTATCGGTCTTTAACGATTCTTTATTTTCTCGAACTCGTGAATCTTCATAAACCTTGAAATCAGTATAATTACCTGGAAAATCATTGACAATACCATCTCCTTGGAAAACAAATAAATGATCTACAATTTTATCCAGAAAGTATCTATCATGAGATACAACTATTAAACAACCTGGAAAGTCTAATAAAAAACTTTCTAGTACATTAAGAGTGATTATATCTAGATCATTAGTTGGTTCATCTAAAATTAAGAAGTTTGGGTTTTGAATTAAAACTGTACAAAGGTATAAACGCTTTTTTTCACCTCCACTTAGTTTATTAACGAAATCGTATTGTTTTTTACGATCAAATAAGAAACGTTCTAATAATTGTTGCGCAGATATTTTTCGACCTTTCTTTAATGGAATATAATCTCCATATTCTTTAATTACATCAATAACTTTTTGTTCTTCCTTTACACGGATTCCTTTTTGAGTGTAGTATCCAAACTTTAAGGTTTCCCCCCAAATTATCTTACCTGAATCTACTGTATCATTAGAAGTCAATAGATTCAAGAATGTAGATTTTCCTGTGCCATTTTTACCAATGATACCAATTCGTTCATTTCTTTGAAACGTATAATTAAAATGGTTTAGTATAATTTTTTCACCAAATGATTTTTGAACTTTGTGCATTTCAATCATTTTACTCCCTAGTCTCTCCATGTTTATTTCAAGTTGAACTTGGTGCTCGTTTCTCCTTTGACTTGCTTTTTCTTTTATTATTTTAAAATCTTCTATTCTAGATTTTGATTTTGTGGTTCTTGCTTTTGGCTGTTTTCGCATCCATTCTAATTCTTTTTTAAAATGTAGCTTATTTTTATGCGCCTCCACGTTCTCCTGTGCAATGCGAGCTTCTCTTTTTTCAAGATAATATGAGTAGTTTCCTTTGTAAGTATAAAGTATACCATTATCTAGTTCAATTATCTCATTACAGACTCTTTCTAAGAAATATCGATCATGAGTAACCATAAGTAATGTGATTTTCTCTTTGGAAAAATAATCCTCTAACCATTCGATCATCTCTAAATCAATGTGGTTAGTAGGCTCATCTAAGATTAATAACTCAGGCTCTTTTAGTAATGCATTACATAAAGCTAATCTTTTGATCTGCCCATCGGATAAACTTCCTACTTTGGCATCTAAATCATTAAGCTTTAGTTTAAATAAAATTTTCTTGTATTGTTTCTCATAATCCCATGCTTGAGATTGATCCATTGCCTCAAAAGCTTTCTGATATCCATCTTGATCATCTGGGTTTTCAAGAGCTTTATCATAGTTAGCTATAATTCTGAGAGTAGGGTTGTCAGCTTTAAGGATAGTTTCTTCTACTGTTAATTTGGGATTTAAATTTGGCTCTTGGGGAAGATATGCTGTTTGAATACCTTTTCTAAATATAACATTCCCATTGTCAGGTTTATCTTTTCCAACAATTATATCTAGAATAGAGGTTTTTCCAGTTCCATTTTTTGCGATTAATGCAATTTTCTGTCCTTTATTGATTCCAAATGAAATAGACTTAAAAAGTATTTTTTCTCCGTACGATTTTGAAATATCTTCAACTGAGAGTAAGTTCATAAGAGTCTATTGATAATAAGAACATCAAAAATACACAATCAAAAATGAATTGTATTAAAAACCCCTTATCGACCCATATTAAAAACAAAAATCCCGTAAAGTATTGATTTATAATACCTTACAGAAACTGATATGTTGATGAAAGAAATTGATAAAGTTAAGATTGAATAAATAAAAACCCACTCAAATGAGTGGGTTTCTTTTTGGTGGAGTCGGCGGGAATCGAACCCGCGTCCAAACAAGGAACAAAAATGCATTCTACAAGTTTAGTCGACTTTAAATTTTCGAAAAAATATAGGCAGAAGACAACCTAAATATTTTCCTTATCACTGTTAGTTTCAATTTTTGCTTAGTGAGAACAAAAACCTATGTCAACGAATATGGTGTCTCATATATGATATCAGTTGACCAAAGTTATCATGAGACATCTAGCTTCCTAGCCTAGCTAGGATATTGCAAAGACTTACTAAAATTCAGTCAATTATGCAGCTAAAGCGTAGTTATTTTCGCCATTTAAATTTTGAAAATGATATTAACGAGTTCATTTTCAATGCTCGACTTGCTAACATAGTTATTAAACTTGCTGTCAAAACCGGTCGACCCCAATATTTCAAAGTAACTAAAGTTTTGCAAATATATGACAATTAGCTAATTAAAGCTTAGAAGAAGTAGATCTTAATTCAAGAAGATTTTGGAGTAAATCTTCTAATTTATCTATGCTCAACATATTTGCTCCATCACTTTTAGATTTTGACGGGTCAGTGTGAGTTTCAAGAAAAATACCATCTACATCATTAACAATTCCAGCTCTAGCAAGAGATTCAATATATTCAGGATTACCACCTGTTACTCCAGATGTTTGATTAGGTTTCTGAACTGAATGAGTAACATCAAGTATAGTTGGAGCAATTTTTCTCATTTTGGGTATACTTCTAAAATCAACAATTAGATCATCATAGCCAAATTGAGTTCCTCTTTCAGTAATCATTATTTTATCATTGCCAGATTCCTTTACTTTATTTACTGCAAACTCCATACTATCAGGGCTCATGAATTGTCCTTTTTTTATGTTTATTGTTTTGCCAGTTTTTGCAGCTGCAACTAATAATTCAGTCTGTCTTGATAAAAAAGCGGGTATTTGAAGAACATCAACATATTCAGAAGCAATTTTAGCTTCATTTTTTTCATGGATATCAGTTATAACAGGTATTTTAAATTCTTGATTTATTTTTTTTAAAATTTCTAAAGCCTTAATATCTCCAATGCCAGTAAAGCTATCAAGTTTAGTTCTATTGGCTTTTTTATAACTCCCCTTAAAAATTAATGGGATACTTAATTTTGAAGTAATATTTACAAGCTTTTCAGCAATTTGATTAGCTATCTCATCACTTTCAATAACACATGGTCCAGCAATTAAGAGGAATTTATCTTTTGGTATATTACTCAGATTCATTTTTCAAAATTACAATTAATATTTAATGAAACTATTTACGAACGACTTCAAATAACTTTCTATTCTCACATTTATATATTTTTCCCGGTAATTTTAGAATTAAATTATAATCATGGGTTGCTATTATCATTGTGATTCCAAGATTGTTTAGTTTTTCAAATAATGAGATAATTTCCACACTTGTCTCAGGATCGAGATTTCCAGTAGGCTCATCAGCAATTATTAACTCAGGATTATTTAAAAGTGCTCTTGCTATAGCAATTCTTTGTTGTTCACCTCCTGATAATTTAGAGGGGTAGGTGTCTAAATTAATTTCAACTCCAACCATATTCAAAACTTCAAGTATTCTGTCTTCGATCTTTTTATTATCTAACCAGCCAGTAGCTTTTAAAACAAATTCTAAGTTTTTATATATACTTCTATCATCTAGTAATTTAAAGTCTTGAAAAACAATTCCAATCTTTCTTCTTAAAAAAGGAATCTGGTAATCTTTAATTTCTTTAAGATTAAAACCTGCTATTTCAAATCTTTCTGAACTATTTATTGAAATATCACCATAGAATGATTTTATTAATGTTGTCTTTCCACTACCAGTTTTCCCAATTAGAAATGTCATTCCACCTTTTTCAATATTAAGATTAATATCAGTTAAAATTTCTTTTCCTGATAATTGAATATCTAAACTTTCAATAAAAACTAATGACATTTATGGGTAATAATTATGTAAATATAAACTAAAGGCTCTTTTATAAAAAATTGTTAATTATTATTAGGCTTTTTATTGTTAAAAAAACTTCAATTAATTTAAATTTGTTTCTTATTTTTGGGAATTATGAGAAAATTTTACTTTTTACTTTTGCTTATTTTATCTTCATGTGCTCAAAAGGTTGATCTAATAGTCCACAATGCAGTAGTATATGTAGCAGATAAAAACTTTAATAAAAGTTCAGCTTTTGCTATTAATGATGGTTTTTTTGTTGAAGTTGGTGAAGAGGAGATATTAGAAAAATATTCATCAAATAATATCATTGATGCTCAAGGTCTTCCTGTTTATCCTGGTTTTATTGATTCTCATGCACACTTTTACAGTTTAGGTTATTCTAAAAATCAGGTTGATCTATTTAATACTAAAAGTCTTAAAGATGTTGTTGAAAGTGTTAAAAAATTTGATACTAATATGAACTCTGATTTCATAATAGGTCGCGGTTGGGATCAAAATGATTGGTTAAATAAAGCGTTTCCAACAAACAAACTTCTTAATGAATACTTTCCAAATAAACCAGTTGTTCTTAGGAGAATTGATGGCCATGCATATTTAGTTAATGATGCAGCTTTGCAACTTGCAAATATTTCTAGTTCTTCTAAAGTTGAAGGAGGTGAGTTTATTAAAAGTAGAGGAAAACTAACTGGAGTTCTTATTGATAATGCAATGCGATTAATTGATGAAATAGTTCCTGAACCAACAATTGAAGAATCAGTTAAGGCTTTACTGGCAGCTCAAGAAGCTTGTTTTGAAAATGGTTTAACTACTATATCAGATGCTGGAATGTCTAAAAATCAAATTATGTTGATTGATAGTCTTCAAAAACAAGGCATTTTAGATATTAGAATTTATGCAATGATTAACAATGATAAAGAATCAGTCGATTATTTTATTGAAAACGGACCACTGAAAACTCCAAAGTTAAATGTAAGATCTGTAAAAGTTTATGCTGATGGTGCTCTTGGTTCTAGAGGTGCTTCTTTGATTAACTCATATTCTGACAGGAGAAATCATTATGGATTAATGAGAACTTCTCTTGATTCTATTAGAGCATTGGCATTTAAACTTGCTGGTACAGGATTTCAGATGAATACTCATGCTATTGGTGATAATGCTAACAGGATAGTTTTAAATGCATATAAAGATGCTCTCTATGACTATAGAGACCCAAGATGGAGAATTGAACATGCACAGGTTATTCATCCAGATGATTACAAATTATTTAACCCCAAAATTATTCCGTCAGTTCAACCTACCCACGCAACTAGTGATATGTATTGGCTTAATAGCCGTATAGGTAAAAGAAGAGCAAAATATTCATATGCTTTAGCAGATTTATATAAAAGATCAGGTATAATAGCCCTTGGAACAGATTTTCCTGTTGAGGATATAAACCCAATAATGACTTTTTATTCTGCTACTTTTAGAAAAGATTCAGATGGATTTCCTGAAGATGGTTTTCAAATGGAAAATGCTTTGAATAGAGCTGATGCATTATTAGGAATGACTTATTTTGGTGCTTACGCTAATTTTGAAGAAAATGAAAAAGGTAGTATTGAAGCTGGAAAAGTAGCTGATTTTGTAATATTAGATAATGATATCATAAGCATTAGAGTCACTGAATCAAGAGTGAGAGGGACGAAAGTTGTAGCTACTTTTCTTGATGGAAAATTAGTATTCAGTAAAAGATATAGGGAATGAAATTTCATAAAAGAACTAATTGATTATTTTATGTGTGGAATTGTCTGCGCCTTTGATCTTAAAGATAGATCAGAAAATATAAGGCCTAATATATTAAAGATGGTTAAAAAGGTCAGGCATAGAGGTCCTGACTGGAGTGGTATATTCTCATCTGAGAATGCGATAATGGCCCATGAAAGACTAGCTATAGTTGATCCAACATCTGGGAAACAACCTATTTATTCAGATGACAATAATAAAATAATAGCTGTTAATGGTGAAATTTATAATCATCTTAAATTAAGAGATAAATATGGGAGTGACTACAAATTTAAAACTAATTCAGATTGTGAAATTATATTAACTCTTTATAAAAAAAAGGGCTATGACTTTTTAAATGAATTAAATGGAATATTTGCTTTTGCGCTATATGATTCTGAAGCCGATAATTTTTTCATTGCTAGGGATCATATGGGTATCATACCATTATATATTGGTTGGGATAATAAAGGGACACTATATGTAGCATCTGAATTGAAGTCCTTAGAAGGTGTTTGTTCAAAGATTGAGCTTTTTCCACCTGGACATTATTTAGACAGTAAAAATGAAAATTATATTAAATGGTATGACCCTAAATGGGTTGACTATAATAATGTTTCTAATAATAAGACATCAATAAAAGATCTTCACGATTCTCTTTCAGCTTCAGTCAAAAGACAATTAATGAGTGATGTTCCTTATGGCGTTTTGCTTTCAGGAGGACTTGACTCATCAATAACATCAGCATTAGCTAAAAGATTTTCTTCAAAAAGAATTGAAAGTAATGATACTCAAGAAGCTTGGTGGCCAACACTTCATTCATTTTCAGTTGGTTTAAAAGGATCTCCTGATTTAAAAGCAGCAAAGCTTGTTTCAGAACATATTGGAACTGTTCACCACGAAATAATATTTACTGTACAAGAAGGTATAGATGCTTTAAGTGATGTAATTTATCATCTTGAAACTTATGATATTACTACTATAAGAGCCTCAACTCCAATGTATTTGATGGCTAGAGCAATTAAATCATTAGGTATTAAAATGGTTTTGTCTGGAGAAGGGGCAGATGAATTGTTTGGTGGATATTTATATTTTCATAAAGCCCCATCAGCTAAAGAATTCCATAATGAAACTGTCAGAAAACTAAATAAATTACATCAATACGACTGTTTAAGAGCTAATAAAGCTCTTGCTGCTTGGGGAATTGAAGGGAGAGTTCCCTTTTTAGATAAAGAATTTATAGAAATTGCGATGAATTTAAACCCAACAGATAAAATGATTAATAAAAAAAGAATTGAGAAGTGGGTTCTTAGAAAAGCATTTGAAGAATACCTTCCTAAAGAAATTTTATGGAGACAAAAAGAACAATTTTCTGATGGAGTTGGCTATTCTTGGATCGATAGTTTAAAGGATTTGGCTTCAAAAGAAGTAACTGATGATCAAATGGATAATTCTCCTAAAAAATATCCAATAAACCCTCCTCAAAATAAAGAGGAATATTACTATAGAAGTATTTTTGAAGAACATTTTCCAAGTGATGCAGCAGCAAAATCTGTTCCTTCAGTTCCATCAGTTGCATGTAGTTCGCCTGAAGCATTAGAATGGGATGAAACTTTTAAAAATCAAAACGATCCAAGTGGTAGATCTATATCAAATATTCATAATAAATCTTATAAATAAAATGTTGATAAGTCACCTTTAAATACTAGTCTTTTCACGGTTTTTCAGCATTAAAAATAAGTATATTTATATATATATTTTATAACTCATAAAATGGCTTCTGAAAAAATAAAAAATCAATATTCTGCAGACAGTATTCAAGCCCTAGAAGGGATGGAACATGTTAGAAAAAGACCTTCCATGTATATTGGAGATCTTAGCACAAGAGGACTCCACCATTTAGTATATGAAGTAGTAGACAATTCTATTGATGAGGCCATGGCAGGTCATTGTTCAGAGATATCTATACAAATAAATACTGACAAATCAATTTCTATTGAGGATAATGGTCGAGGTATCCCTGTTGGAATTCATAAAAAAGAAGGTGTTTCTGCTCTTGAAGTGGTTATGACTAAAATTGGAGCAGGGGGGAAGTTTGATAAAGATTCATATAAAGTTTCAGGAGGTTTGCATGGAGTAGGTGTTTCTGTAGTTAATGCTTTATCTGAAGTGCTTACAGCTAATGTTTATAGAGATGGTAAAGAATACCAGCAAATCTATAAAAAAGGGAAACCCGACTCTAAAGTTAAAGAAATTGGAAAATCTGATAAAAAAGGTACTCTTATTACATTCAAACCAGATAAAGATATTTTTAAAGAAGTTATTGATTTTGAGTATGACATATTATCTAATAGGATGCGTGAACTTTCTTTTCTTAATAAAGGGGTTACTATCTCTCTAACAGATAATAGGGAAGAAACAAAAAAAGGTGAGAAAAAATCAGAAATTTTTCATTCCAAAGAGGGCTTAAGCGAGTTTATTAAATATATTGATAAGTCAAGAGAACCAATAATTTCTAAGATTATTGAAATGGAGAGTGAAAAAAATAATATTACAGTTGAAGTTGCAATGATTTATAATTCATCTTTTTCTGAAAATCTGCACTCTTATGCTAACAATATTAATACTCATGAGGGAGGTACTCATCTTTCTGGTTTTAGAAGAGGGTTAACTCATACGCTAAAAAAATATGCTGACTCATCAGGACTTACAGATAAACTTAAATTTGATATAGCCGGTGATGATTTTAGAGAAGGTTTAACAGCTATTATTTCTGTTAAAGTTGCTGAACCTCAATTTGAAGGTCAAACAAAAACTAAGTTAGGAAATAGGGAAGTTAGTTCTGCAGTATCTCAAGCAGTTTCAAAAATGCTTGAAAATTATCTTGAAGAAAACCCAAATGATTCAAAAATAATTGTTCAAAAAGTGGTATTAGCTGCTCAAGCTAGACATGCTGCTCGACAAGCTAGAGAAATGATTCAAAGAAAAACTGTTATGACAGGTGGAGGCCTTCCTGGTAAATTATCTGATTGTTCAGAAACAGATCCTATGAAGTGTGAAGTCTATTTAGTTGAGGGTGACTCTGCAGGAGGAACTGCTAAACAAGGAAGAGATAGGGTTTTTCAAGCTATTCTTCCCCTTAGAGGAAAAATTTTAAATGTTGAAAAAGCACAACAACATAGAGTTTTTGAAAATGAAGAAATAAGAAACATATATACAGCTCTTGGAGTTTCTATTGGAACAGAAGAGGATAGTAAGGCTCTAAATTTAGAAAAATTAAGATATAATAAAGTGATTATCATGTGTGATGCTGATGTTGATGGGAGTCATATTTCAACATTAATTCTAACGTTTTTCTTCAGGTATATGAGAGAATTAGTTGAACGAGGAAATATTTATATTGCAACACCACCACTTTATTTGGTTAAAAAAGGTAATAAGAAATTATATGCATGGGATGATGAAGAAAGAGATAAAATTGTTAAAGACTTAGGTTCAGGATCATCAATTCAGCGCTATAAGGGATTAGGAGAGATGAATGCTGACCAACTTTGGGATACAACAATGAACCCAAAGACAAGAACATTAAGAAAGATATTATTAACAGAAGACAATGAAATATCTGCTGAACATACTTTCTCAAAACTTATGGGTGAAGAAGTTGCTCCTAGAAGAGAATTTATTGAAGAGAATGCTAAATATGCTAATATAGACGTCTAATTATGAAAGTTACAATTGTTGGAGCAGGTAATGTAGGTTCTTCTTGTGCAGAATATATAGCTATAAAAGATATAGCAAATGAAATTGTGCTATTAGATATTAAAGAAGGCTTTGCTGAAGGAAAAAGTCTTGATTTAATGCAAACTTCAAGTTCATTAATATTCAATGCTTTAATTACAGGCGTTACATCTGATTATGAAAAAACGAAATCAAGTGATGTTGTAGTAATCACATCTGGTATACCAAGGAAACCTGGAATGACTAGAGAAGAACTTATTGGTATCAATGCAGGAATAGTCGATTCAGTAACTGAGAATCTTTTAAAATATTCTCCTAATGCAATTATTATTGTTGTTTCTAACCCTATGGATACAATGACTTATTTGGTTTTAAGAAAAACAGGACTTCCTAGAAATAGGGTAATAGGTATGGGAGGGATATTAGACAGCTCAAGATTTAAAACTTACATTTCTTTAGCCCTCGAAAACGAACCTCAAAAAAACATTAAAGCTATGGTTATTGGAGGTCATGGAGATACAACTATGATTCCTTTGATTGATTATGTAGAAGTAAATAATAAACCTTTAACTGATTTATTATCAGTTGATAAAATCTCTAAGATTGCTTCAGATACAATGGTTGGAGGTGCTGCTTTAACAAAATTATTAGGGACTTCAGCTTGGTATGCTCCTGGAGCATCAGTTGCATATCTTGTTAAGTCTATACTTAATGACTCAAAAGAAACTTTACCTTGTTCTGTTATGCTAAATGGAGAATATAACGTTGAAGACTTATGCATAGGAGTTCCTTGTATAATTGGCAGTAATGGGTTAGAAGAAATTATCGAAATTAATCTTAATGATATTAATAAAGAAAGGTTTCTTAAAAGTGTAGAAGCTGTTAAGAATACTAATCTGTCACTTAAAGGTTTAATATAGATAAAGTTGTTAATTCGATTTTCAAATATTATATTTGCTCCCTTTATTAATTTTAAAAAATGCAAGGAAACTTTCTTATAAAAACATTTGCTTTACTATTTGGAATAGTTAGTATATATCAACTTTCTTTTACGTTTATAGCCTCAGGTCTTGAAAGAAAAGCTGAGAAAGCTGCAATTTCAAAAATTTCTGATAGTGAAGTTGAATATATAGTTAAGAGATCTAGAGTGGAGGTTAACTATCTAGATTCAATAGGAGATTTACCAGTATTGTTATATTCTTCTTATAATGATGCTAAAACGAAAGAATTAAATCAAGGTCTTGACTTAAAAGGTGGAATAAATGTTATTTTACAGCTTTCTATTAAGGATTTACTTAAAGGTTTATCAGAAAACTCTGCCAATATAAAATTTAATCAAGCTCTTGAAAGTGCAGATGAACTCCAAAAACAATCAGATGAAACATATTTAGAATCTTTTTTTGAGGCATTTGATTTAGATACAGATCAAACAAAACTTTCATCTCCAGATATATTTGGCAATAGAACTTTAAGTGAAATCTCATTTGATACTTCAGATAATGAAATAAAAAATATAATTGGAAGAAAAATTGACGAATCAATAATTTCTGCTTTTGAGGTTCTTAGGAAGAGAGTTGATAAGTTTGGTGTAACACAACCTAATATTCAAAGATTAGGTACATCAGGAAGAATACTTGTTGAACTACCTGGAGCAAAAGACATCGATAGGATTCAAAATTTACTTCAAAGTACAGCCCAATTAGAATTTTGGGAAACATATAAAAATGATGAACTTGGTAGTTTTCTTTTATCTGCAAACGAATATCTAAGATCTATAGAAGATGATAAGACTCTTAATATTCTTGATGATCAAGAAGAATCTAATATTGAAGATTTATTATCTGAAGTAGAAGAAAGTACAGATGAAACAGATACTAATCAATCTAATCCCCTTCTTAGTCTTATAAAATCTCCTTCTTACCAAGGAGGACCTGTTTTAGCTAATTTCTCACCAAATGATCAAGAATTAATTTCTGCCTATCTTAATTTACCAGAGGTAAGAAAATTATTACCATCAGCAAATAGATATATAAAATTTTTATGGGGTAAAGAAGATGAGAATGGTTTAATAAGTCTATATGCAATTAAAACAAATATACAGAATACGCCCCCTTTAAACGGAGGAGTAGTTGTTGATGCTTCACAAAGCTTTGATGCTACAAATAATCCAGCAGTTTCAATGCAGATGAACTCTCAGGGTGCAAAAGTATGGGAAACATTAACTGAAAGAGCTTATACACAACAAACTAATATTGCAATAGTATTAGATGATATAGTTTATTCTGCTCCCGGAGTAACAAGAGGTGCAATATCGGGAGGTAGATCTGAAATAACTGGTGATTTTGATTTAAATGAAGCTATAGATCTTGCCAATGTCCTAAGGGCTGGGAAACTACCAGCATCAGCAGATATAATACAATCAGAAGTTGTTGGCCCATCATTAGGTCAAGAAGCAATTGATAGTGGAATCTACTCTTTTTTAATAGCGTTAATGTTGGTATTAGTATGGATGGTTTTTTATTATGGGATTTCGGGAGTTTTTGCCGATATAGCATTAATATTTAACCTAGTATTGGTTTTTGGAATTTTAGCTGGATTAGGAGCAGTTTTAACTCTTCCTGGAATTGCAGGTATAGTTCTTACAATAGGTATATCAGTTGATGCAAATGTTTTAATTTTTGAAAGAATTAGAGAAGAAATTAGAAAAGAGAAAGGTTTAAAGCAAGCGATATCTGATGGATTCAATAATGCACTTTCCTCAATATTAGATGCAAATATAACAACTGGTTTAACTGCTCTAGTTTTATTTGTATTTGGAACTGGACCAATAAAAGGTTTTGCAACAACTCTTTTAATTGGTATAGCTACTTCACTTTTTACTGCAATTTTTATAACTAGACTTCTTGTTGATAATAGAGTTTTTAAAACTGGTAAAATATCTTTCTCAACTCCATATACAAAAAATTTATTTTCAAATATTAATATAAATTTTTTAATAAAAAGAAGAATTACTTACATACTTTCAAGCATTTTAGTATTTATTTCTTTAGCATCCCTTTTAACTCAAGGGCTTAATCAAGGAGTAGATTTTCTCGGTGGAAGATCTTATATAGTTAGATTCGATAAACAAGTTTCATCATCTGATATCGAGTCAAATTTAAGCTCTTCTTCCATAGGTAGTGCCGATGTGAAAACTTTTGGTGCAAGTAATCAGTTAAAAATTACCACTAAATATAAAGTTGATGATGAAAGTTTTGAAGTAGATCAAGAAATAAAAGAAATTTTATATCAATCATTGTTAAATGAATATACGGATGAAATAACCTATGAGAAATTTATTTTAGGTGAAGATGTAGGTATAATGTCTAGTATTAAAGTTGGACCCACAATAGCAGATGATATAAAACAGAATTCTGTTATAGCTGTTTTTGGATCACTAATTATTGTTTTTTTCTATATTCTTTTTAGATTCCGAAAATGGCAGTTTTCTATTGGAGCTGTATCGGCAGTTTTTCACGATGTTCTTATTGTTCTTGGAATATTCTCATTGACTTATAAGATAATGCCATTTAATATGGAAATTAACCAAGCATTTATTGCAGCTCTTCTAACCGTAATAGGATATTCTTTAAATGACACAGTTGTTGTTTTTGATAGAATTAGAGAATACTTTAAGATCCACTCATCTTGGGAAAATCATAAAACAGTTAATGCAGCTTTAAATAGCACTCTTAGTAGAACCTTAAATACATCATTAACAACATTAATAGTTTTGACTGCAATATTTATTTTTGGAGGAGAATCTATTAGAGGTTTTATGTTTGCATTGATCATTGGAGTTATAGTAGGAACATACTCATCAGTATTCATTGCGACACCAATAATGTTTGATTCATCTAAAAGAAAGATTAAATAGTCTTTCTTTTACTTACATATAGCATTATCAGTCCAATTAAAATAAAAGGTATACTTAACCATTGACCAGTTGATAATCCAGGTAAAAATGTCTCAATACCCCCTTGACTTTCTTTAAAGAATTCAGTTAAAAATCTAATTGAGAATAAACCAATTAAAAAAAAGCCAAATAAAGAACCTTTATTATCTCTAATTGTAGAGTTGTAAATTTTTAATAGCACAAAAAATAAGATAACATAACCAATAGATTCATAAAGTTGAACAGGATGCCTTGGAAGTGTTTCACCTCTATTTTGAAAAATAACCCCAAATGATGAGTTTGTATACTTTCCAACTATTTCTGAATTAAAAAGGTTTCCAATTCTAACAAAAGCTCCACCAATAGCAATTGGCATAGTCAATCGGTCAAAAATCCAAAGTATACTTTTGAATTTATATTTTCTTTGAAATAGAATTAAACCTATAGTAATTCCAATAGCTGCTCCATGGCTAGCTAATCCTCTGAATCCAGAGAACTGATAGCCATCAATTAAACCGAGAATAGAAGAATTACTAGATTCTTGAATCGGTAGTAAAATCTCAATAAGATGATTTTGAAAATAACCCCAGTTATAAAAAAATACTTCTCCAAGTCTAGCTCCTAGAAATGTAAACAGAACCATATATAATAACATTGGGTCAAGGTATTTGTGATCTACTTTTTCTTTAATAAAAAACGATTTAACTAATTGATAGCCAAGCAGAAATGCAATAACAAACATTAAGCTATAGATGTAGATAGAAAAACTTCCAATTTGGAAAAGAGTATCACTTGGGGACCATTTTATCTGAGATATTAACATGATTTTTTTTTCAAAAATAATAATTATTATTATGGTACAGGATCATACCCGCCTTTAAATAAAGGATTACACTTAATTATTCGCTTAATAGATAGGTAAAGTCCTATAAATATGCCATGTTTTTTTAACGATATAATTGAATATTGTGAACACGTTGGAGTATATCTACAATTTGTTCCAATTAAGGTAGATATGTATGATTGATAAAATTTAACTATTAGAATAAAAGGGTAGGTTAATATTTGATTAATCTTTATCATTAATATTATATCCAATTTTAGATAATTTATCTCTAATAGAATCTGAAGTTTTATAATCTTTATTTATTCTAGCTTCATTTCTTAGATCTAAAATTAAATCAAGGAGTAAATCATTATTATTTGAAGTTGACAAATGGAGATTTAACCCTAAAACATCTAGAATAAATACAGAAAAAATATCCTTTAGTAATTTTATTTTACTTGAATTAAAGCTCTCTTTTCCATCATGAATTTTATTAATCAATTTAATTACTGTAAAAATTTCAGCTATTAATTTAGGGGTGTTAAAATCATCATTCATGCAGTCATAGCAATTGTTAATCCAATTTTCTAGATCAAAATTACTTTCAGGTGAATTGTTTTCTTTTAAATTTTCTAATTTTTCTGATGCATCTACAATTTTATTATATCCTTTTTCAGATGCTAGTAATGCATTTTCACTTAAGTCTAAGATATTTCTATAATGAGCTTGAAGAAAGAAGAATCTTATAGCATTTGATGAGTATTCTTTTTTAAATAATTTATTTTTTCCAGAAATAAGATCTTTTGGTAAAATATTATTTCCGGTTGACTTAGACATCTTCTTATTATTAAGAGTCAACATATTTGTATGCATCCAATAATTAATTGAATCAGTATTAGATAATGCATCAGATTGAGCAATTTCACATTCATGATGTGGGAATTTAAGATCAATTCCACCTCCATGAATATCAAATTTATCTCCTAGATATTTATGACTCATAGCTGTACATTCAAGATGCCATCCTGGAAAACCATAACCCCAAGGTGAATTCCATTTCATTAAATGCTTTGAGTCAGCTTTTTTCCATAAAGCAAAGTCATAGGAATTTTTTTTATCCTTCTGGTTTGTTAATGATCTTGTATTTGAAATAAGATCATCTATTTCTCTTCCAGATAATTTCCCATATTTATTTTTCTTTCTAAACTCATCCAAGTCAAAATAAACTGACCCATTAGATTCATAGGCAAATCCTTTATCAATAATTTTATTAATAATTTCTATCTGCTCAATTATATGACCAGATGCAATTGGTTCAATACTAGGAGAGAGGACATTGAAAATATTTAAGACATTCCTAAAGTCATTAGTGTATTTATTAGCTACTTCCATTGGCTCTAATTTTTCAACCTTTGCCTTTTTAATAATCCTGTCTTCACCATCTTCTTCTAGATGCCCCACATCAGTTATATTTCTGATATATCTAACATTATATCCTTTGTGAATAAAGTACCTATAGATTATATCAAAAGAAATAAAAGTTCTACAATTACCAAGATGAACATTACTATATACAGTAGGTCCACAAACATAAAGTCCTAAATGATTTTTTTTTAATGGTTTAAACTCCTCTTTTTTACCAGATAAAGAATTATATATAATTAATGGTTTGGATAGCATTAAATTTCAGTTTCAAGTTTTATATAACTTAAAAAATCTCTTCTAAATTTAGAGTCTTTAAATTTACCTCCAAATTCTGCAGTTACAGTACTACTAGAGATATCATGAATCCCTCTAGAGTTAATACATAAATGTTTGGCATCTATAACACATGCAACATCATCAGTATTAAGTATTTTTTGTAACTCATTAACAACTTGAATTGTTAATCTTTCTTGTATTTGGGGTCTTTTAGAGTAATAATTTACTACTCTGTTTATTTTTGAAAGGCCTACTACAGTTCCATTTGAAATATATGCAACATGTGCTAACCCAATAATTGGTAGTAGGTGATGTTCACATGTAGAGTATAATGTAATATTTTTTTCTACTAACATCTCACCATATTTAAACTTATTTTTAAAGGTAGAAGGAATTGGTTTCTTTTCAGGATTTAATCCTCCAAAAACTTCATTTACATACATTTTTGCAACCCTTAATGGAGTTCCCTTTAAACTATCATCTGTTAAATCCATACCTAGAACTTCTAGAATATCACGAACTTTTTCTTCTATCAATTTTATTTTTTCTGAATCAGAAATATCAAAAGCATCTTCTCTTATTGGATTTTCTGAACTTGAACTTAGGTGATCATGATCAATTGATTCTAACTCCTTTTTTAAAATATCTTCTAATTTCATAGCAATAATTTGTTAATCAAAGATAGTTAATATCATCTTAAAAATTAAAATGATATGAAGCTATAATTTTATTAATAGATTTATCTGTTGAATATAATGTTGTAAGACCTTTTGGATATAAATTATTTGTAAAATATGAGGTTTGAAAGACATAGGTTATATCAATTCTCGAAGCTCCTAAATCAAGACCATATCCTAATGAAAATCCACTAATCTTATTTTCTTTTAAATTTTCAGGACCTTTATAGTTAAAGTAACCAGCTCTTAAGCTTCTATTTTTTATTCTATATTCACCACCTAGTCTAATTGATTGAGAAGTAGGGTTTAATTCATTGTCAATTATATAGTTTAACTCATTTAAATAATTGTCATCATTATCAGGGAACATTGCATTGTTGTATTTTGTTATCTCATAATCTAAGCTAATTAATCCTCTTTTTGCAAAAATATAGCTAAAACCAACTAAAGACTTAGAAGGAAGTCTAAGTCTATATTTATCATATATGTTAACGGTTTTTGGATTAATATTATATGTTTTTATTTGATTATTACTTTTTACTGAAGTGTCAAGAGTCTGCTCATTTTCTTCCTCAAAATCTATCCAAGTAGGACTCTGATATGATAATCCAATTCGAAAGTTTCTAATTTTTATAATTGAACCTAATTGAAAAGAAAATCCAAATCCATTGGAGTTATAGTATTCATTAAAGTTTATACTCTGAATATTAGAGTTATCTGAATATCCATATTCGTAAAATTTTTTTCTTTCTTGAAATTCTATTTGATGAAAATTTAAGTTTACTCCAAGGAATAGATGATTGTTATAAGAACCGCCAATGTTAGCACTATGCTTATAGTGGTTTCCTATTCGCTCAATATTAATATCTTGATTCACTTGATTATATGTAAGATTAGAAGAGTAGGTGTTATTTGAATCATCAAGGGAGTTAATAACATAACCCTGATATCCTAGAAATGCTTGTTGATCTCCAAATCCATAATTTTCTCCCAGATAACGATACACGGACTGTGTTGTTTCATCTGAATAAATTAATAAGTCATCACTTGGGACTCCATCTGCATAGTATAGGAAATACTTATCAATACTATTGGAATTTTTCCCTGAGAAATTAAAATCATCATTATAGCTATAAACATTTTGAAGATTATAAGCAAAACTAAATTTAGATTTACCATTAGTAAAAACCCATACACCTCCTAATTGATTAAATGTTTCTTTAGCACTTTTAGTATTAGACAAGTAACCATTTAAATTATTTTCTATTGTATTATCATCATATCCTAATGTTATCCCAAATTCATTATAAATAAATATACTTGAAGAAGCTGGGTTTATTGATATTGCAGATAAGTCTCCACCAAGTGAGGCAAAAGCTCCTCCCATTGCGTTAAATCTTGCAGTCCCATCATTATAATATGAACTAACCCTTATAATATCATCAATTGATTGTGAATAGCTAATAGAGAAAATAAATAATAATAATAACAAAAAGTAATTTTTTGTTTTCATAAAAAGAATATTTAAAATGGATTAGTCAATACTTCCTCCACCTCTAGATCCACCTCCTGAAGAGCTTCCACCTCTAGACCCACCTCCTGAAGAGTTTCCGCTTGATCTTGCCCCTGAGCTACTACGAGAATTTGACGATTTTCCATATACACCATTAGCAGGTCTGGAGTTTGAATTGAATTGTCTTGTTGAGGAACTTGAGTAATCTCTTGAATTATTATATCTAGAGCTATTTATATATCTTGAGTTTGAATCAATTTGTCTCTGAATCATATTAACCCCTCTATAAGTCTCTTTGATTGCTCTTAGATTTGGAACATCATTAGAAGATATATTGTATCCTCCTGATCTAGATGAAACAGAAAGAGTAGAAGAATTCCTAATATTACTTGACTTCTTAGAAGATTCCCTTGAAGCAGAAGTTGTTTTTTCTCCTCGTCTAGATGAAGAATTACTATATGCTAGTCTTGTGGTAGAGACAGGATCTCTATCCTTATTATACGCATATCCATTATAGTTATACCTATTATAATAATAATATGGGTAAAGTCTTAATCTATTCCTGTAAGGCCAGTATTGGTGGCTTTCAGGATACCCGTATCCATAACCATAATATCCATAAGGATAATATGGGTTATAAAAGTTTCGACCCCAGTAATAATTATATGGGTAATAACCATAACCATAAAGAGAACCATAACCATAAGGATAACCATAACCAGAATATCTTGGATAAAAGTCAATGAATATTTGAGTTTGATCAGGTTTGTATCCCCATGGTAGATTATCAGGATCTTCAGAATCTACAATTCCTGAATCTTCATATTCTTCAATAATCTCATTTGCTAGATCAGAAAAATATTGACCATAGTTATAATTTCTAATAGAAGAAACATAAATTCCATCATCATCGTTCCAAGAAGACATTTGATAAGTGTAACACCCAGAGAAGAGTATTAAAAAAGAAACTAAGCTTAAGAATTTAAAAAAATGGTTCATCTATTTATAAATTTAAAAAATTTGAAATATAATTGTGTTAACTTTGTACTAAATATTTCTATTTATATATAAACAACTTTTATGCCAAAGTTTTATGGGAAATAAGATTACTTCAAGAAAAGAAGATTATTCAAAATGGTATAATGATATAGTTATAAATGCTGATTTAGCTGAAAACTCTGATGTAAGGGGGTGTATGATTATTAAACCATATGGTTTTTCTATTTGGGAGCTTATGAAAAAAGAGCTAGATCAAATGTTTAAAGACACTGGTCATGAAAATGCATACTTTCCATTGTTTATTCCAAAATCTCTTTTTGAAGCAGAAGAAAAAAATGCTGAAGGGTTTTCTAAAGAATGTGCAATTGTAACTCATCATAGACTAATAAATGATCCTAAAAAAAAGGGGAAACTTATAGTAGATCCCGAATCAAAACTAGAAGAAGAACTTATAGTTAGACCAACATCAGAAGCTGTTATTTGGAAAACATATAAAAAATGGATTAGATCTTATAGGGATTTACCAATATTAATTAATCAATGGGCTAATGTAGTTAGATGGGAGATGAGACCAAGATTATTTTTGAGGACTTCTGAATTTTTATGGCAAGAAGGACATACTGCTCATTCAACAAAAGATGAAGCTATGAGTGAATGTTTATTGATAAATAATATATATGCAGAATTTGCAGAAAAATTTATGGCAATGCCTGTTTTAAAAGGACATAAAACAAAAGCAGAAAGATTTGCTGGAGCTGAGGAAACTTTATGTATAGAAGCTCTTATGCAAGACGGGAAAGCTTTACAAGCAGGAACATCTCACTTTTTAGGACAAAATTTTGCTAAAGCTTTTGATGTAAAATATGCTGATAAATCTGGTAAACTTGATTATGTATGGGCAACTTCATGGGGTGTTTCCACAAGACTTGTGGGTGCATTAATTATGACTCATAGTGATGATAAAGGTTTAGTTCTTCCTCCAAATTTAGCTCCTAATCAAGTAGTGATAATTCCAATGATTAAATCTGATGAATCAAAAGGTAAAATTGAAAAAATATGTAATAAATTTTTTACTGATCTCAAGACAAAAGGAGTGAGAGTAAAAATTGACTCTAGAGAAAATTTTTCATTAGGATATAAACTTAATGATTATGAATTAAAAGGAGTCCCTCTTAGGATAGTTATTGGTGAAAATGAAATTAATAATGATGAATATGAAATTTTTTCTAGAGATGATTTAAATAAAATAAAGTCTAGTTCTAAAAATTTATTGAATGATATAATAAAATCATTAGATAATGTGCAAAATAGAATGTTATCTAATGCAAAGAAAAGATTAAAAGATAACACATATGAAGTGAGTTCATACGATGAGTTTAAAGAGCTAATAGAAAATCAAAATGGATTTATTTCTACTGGATGGGATGGTGATGACAATACAGAAGAAGCTATTAAAAAAGAGACAAAAGCAACTATTAGATGCATACTTAAAAACATTGAAGAGAAAGATGTTAAATGTATATATTCAGGTAAGCCTGCAAAGCATAAAGTAATATTTGCTAAATCTTATTAAAATATTAAAAATTAATTTAAATTTGCAACCTGTTGGCCCGTTCGTCTATCGGTTAGGACCTCAGGTTTTCATCCTGGAAAGAGGGGTTCGACTCCCCTACGGGCTACAAAATTATAAATATGGCAAATCATAAATCTGCATTAAAAAGAATTCGATCTGACGAAACAAAAAGATTGTTGAATAAGTTACAGCATAAGACTGCTAGAAATGCAATTAAGAAATTAAAAGACTCTAAGAGTAAAAAAGATGCTCAAAAACAATTTCCTGTTGTTGTTTCCCTTATTGATAAATTATCTAAAAATAATATTATTCATAAAAGCAAAGCGGCTAACCTGAAATCAAAATTAAGTAAGCTTATATAGTTTTAGTAACTTAAATTACCAACTAGCTTAGGTTCTAAGAATTCATTGAGATTAAGAATTCCTCGTTGTTTTTAGTTTTCTTAAACCTGTCATTTATAAACTCCATTGCTTCAACTGGATTCATATCAGCAAGATATTTTCTCATTACCCACATTCTTTGAATAGTATTCTCATCTAGCAATAGATCATCTTTTCTGGTACTTGAGGCAACTAAATCAATAGCTGGAAAAATTCTCCTGTTGGAGATTCTTCTATCAAGTTGAAGTTCCATATTACCTGTACCTTTAAATTCTTCGAAAATAACTTCATCCATTTTTGAGCCTGTTTCAGTAAGAGCAGTTGAGATTATTGATAATGAACCACCATTTTCTATATTTCTTGCGGCTCCAAAAAATCTTTTTGGTTTATGAAGAGCATTAGCATCTACACCACCACTTAATATTTTACCAGAAGGAGGTTGAACAGTATTATAAGCTCTTGCAAGCCTGGTTATAGAATCTAAAAGAATAACAACATCATATCCACATTCTACGAGTCTTTTTGCTTTTTCTAAGACAATATTAGCTACCCTTACATGTCTATCAGCAGGTTCATCAAAAGTAGAAGCTACTACTTCACCTTTTACATTTCTTTGCATATCAGTAACCTCCTCAGGTCTCTCATCAATTAATAAAATAATTTGATAAACTTCAGGATGATTAGCAGCAATTGCGTTTGCTATATCTTTTAATAGCATTGTTTTACCAGTTTTTGGTTGTGAAACAATCATACCTCTTTGTCCTTTTCCTATTGGAGAGAATAAATCTATAATCCTACTTGATATAGTGCTTTCTTTATCAGCGATATTAAACTTTTCTTCAGGAAATAGAGGTGTTAAATGTTGAAATGAAACTCTATCTCTTACTTCTTCTGGACTAAGTCCATTTATTTTACTAACCTTTATAAGCGGGAAATATTTTTCTCCATCTTTTGGAGGTCTAATAGTACCAAGGATTGTGTCTCCAGTTTTTAGGCCAAATAATTTAATTTGAGATAGTGATACATAAATATCATCTGGAGATGATAAGTAATTATAGTCTGAAGATCTTAAGAATCCATATCCATCTGGCATCATTTCTAATACTCCTTCTGACTCAATTATTCCATCAAATTCAAAATCAGGCTCTTTATATCTAGCCCTTTTATCTTTATTAAATCTATCAGGCTCTCTTTTAGAAGAGTGATTTCTATGTGGATTATTTTTTTTAATAATTACAGGTTTTTCTCTCTCTGTTTTATCATCTTTAACTTCTACTGATTTATCAGTATCCTTTTCTTTATTTTTAGAGAGTTCTAAAATTTTATCAATTACTTCTTGTTTTTTAAGTCCTTTAACTTTCTCAATACCAAGAGTTTCAGCAATCTCTATAATCTCAGATAGCTTTTTTTCTTTAAGCAATTTTATATCATACATATGTAAGTGAAGTTTTTATATTTATGTAAGTGAAGTTTTTATATTATAGATTAAAAATAATTAAGTGAAATTAACTTCTATGAGGTAATAGACTGCTAAATTACAAATTTATTTTTAATTTAAACAAATATCTTGCAAATTAAGTCAATGCCCACTAATAGATATTTTATAGATTTTTCATATGATGGTTCTTCATATCATGGTTTTCAAAAACAATTAAATGCAATAACTGTTCAAGAAATTATGGAAAATACAATTTCTAAAATTCTTAGAGATGAAATTAATATTATATCAGCCGGAAGGACTGATACAGGTGTACATGCTAAAAAAATGTTTGCTCATTTTGACGTTAAAAGTAAGATTGAAGAAGAAAATTTTTGTTACCTAATAAATAGACTATTGCCAAATGATATTGCTATAAAAGCTATTCATAAAGTTAAATCTGATTCTCATTCAAGATTTGATGCTATTTCAAGAACGTATAATTATTTTATAACTAATACTAAAAATCCATTTAATCATGGCTATAGCTATTATCTTAGTGAAAAATTAGATTATAGTAAAATGAATAAAGCATCTAAAAAGTTTTTTAAATATGATAATTTTAAGTGCTTTTCTAAATCTAACACAGATGTTAAAACATATAATTGTGAAATAAGTAATGCTGAATGGGTTAAATCTGGGGATGATTATAAATTCATAATATCATCAAATAGATTTCTTAGAAATATGGTAAGGGCAATAGTAGGAACATTAATTGAGATAGGAAAAGGTAAACTTCAAATAAAAGACTTAGATGAAATAATTCAATCTAGAGATAGGCGAAATGCTAGATATTCTGTTCCTCCTCAAGGATTGTTCTTGACAGAAATTAAATATGATAAAAAAATATTTTTAAAATCTTGGAAAAAATAAAAGCAAAATATTTTGATTTAAAACAATTTGTTAAGCTAATGCAATTTGTTAAACCGTATAATAAAAGTTTTTATTTGGTGATATTTTTTGCAGTTATTTTATCTGTTATCACTACTGTTACTCCTTATTTATTAAAGGTAGTAGTTGATGATTATATAATTCCAAAAGATTACTCTGGAATGACACTGATAATTTTACTAATGATTATTGCTTTAACAGTTGAAGTTTTATTCATGTTCTGCTTCACATATTATTCAAATTGGTTAGGACTGAAAGTAATCAAAGACATTAGGGTAAAAATTTTTGATAAAATCATTAATCTAAAGATGTCATTTTTTGATAAAAATTCTGTAGGAAGACTTGTTACTAGAGCAGTTAATGATATTGAGACTATAGCTAGTATATTCTCTCAGGGTTTATTTACTATAATAGCTGATTTGTTTAAGATGTTGGTTATTTTATTAGTGATGGTTATTATTAGTTTTAGGTTAACCTTTGTAGTATTATTAATATTTCCAATTTTAATCTATGCAACAAGGGTTTTTCAAAAAGCTATGAAAAAAGCATTTGAATTGGTTAGAAATGAGGTTGCTAATTTAAACTCTTTCGTCCAGGAAAGAATTAGTGGGATTAAAATAGTTCAAATATTTAATAGAGAGAAAATAGAAGAAGATAAATTCAATACAATTAATATTAAGCACAGAGATGCTTGGCTCAAGACAGTTTGGATAAATTCTATATTCTTTCCTATTGCTGAAATATCTGGATCTATATGTGTTGGTCTTCTTGTTTGGTATGGCGGATTCAGTAATGCAAATGGAATTGATATTTCAATAGGGACGTTATTTTTATTTATAACAATGTCTGGACTATTATTTAGACCTCTAAGGCAAATTGCAGATAGATTTAATACTCTTCAAATGGGAATGGTAGCTGTTGATAGAATTTTTTCAATTTTTGAAAATGATTCAATAATTAATGAAACTGGAGATATTGATGAAATAAATTTTAAAGGAAAAATTGATTTTAGAAATGTTAGATTCTCATATATCTCAAATATTGAAGTATTAAAAGGTATTTCATTTTCAGTAAAACCAGGTAAAACTCTTGCTATTGTTGGTCCAACTGGATGTGGAAAAACAACTATTATTAATTTAATTTCAAGACTTTATAATCTAAACTCTGGTCAAATTAATATAGATGATAGATCTATTAATGAATACAAATTAAATTGTTTAAGAAGTAATATTGGTGTTATACTTCAAGATGTTTTCTTGTTTGCTGATACAATTCATAATAATGTAACATTATTTGATGAAAATATTTCAAAAGATGACGTCATTAATGCTGCTAAAGAGCTTGGAATTCATGAGTTTATTATGTCTTTACCTGAAAACTATAAATTTAATGTTCAGGAAAGAGGTAATACTCTCTCAGCTGGTCAGAAGCAATTAATAGCATTTATGAGAGTTTTAATTAAGAATCCTGATATACTTATTCTTGATGAAGCTACATCTTCAATAGATTCTTATTCTGAAGATTTAATAAAGAATGCAACAAAAAAAATAACAAAAAATAAAACTTCAATTATTATCGCACATAGACTTGCAACTATTGAAGCAGCATCAACTATAATTTATATGGAAGATGGAGTAATCCTAGAAGCTGGAAACCATTATGAATTGATAGAATTAGAAAATGGCAGATATCGTAAAATGCATCAAGAACAATTTTCTAATACTGAAATATTAGATTAAATATTTAATTAAATCTATACATTCTCTGGCCTCTTTAACATCATGAACCCTTAATACATTAGCACCATTTATTATAGAGAATGTATTTAATACAGTTGTTCCATTTAAAGAGTTTGAAGGCGTAGATTTAATCTTTTTATATATCATTGACTTTCTTGATATCCCAACTAAAATTGGCTTATTAAACTTTTTTATTTTTTTAATTTCTTTTAATAGTTTATAATTATGATTAATGTCTTTGCCAAATCCAAAACCTGGGTCTATTATTATATTTTTTATATTTTTTTGTTCTAAATTAAATAGCTGCTCTTTAAAAAAATCAAATACTTCAGAAATAATATCAGTGTATAAAGGATTGTCTTGCATATTTTCTGGATCTCTTTTCATATGCATTAGGACATATCCAGCAGAATAGTCTCTAACAACACTATGTAATCTTTTATCATACTTTCCAGCACTAATATCATTAATAATTGAAAAACCTTTGTTTAGAGCATATTCAGCTACTTTACTATTATATGTATCAATTGAAAAAGTAATATTATTAAATTGTCTAGAAAGTTCCTCGACATATTTTGATATATATTTGAGTTCAGTGTTACTGTCAATAATTTTTGAACCTGGTTTTGAACTAATCCCCCCTAAGTCAATAATATCAACTCCATCATTTATCATTTTATCTACATGAGATAAAGCTTTATCAATGGAATTAAAATTTCCTCCATCATAAAATGAGTTATCAGAAACATTTAATATTCCCATTATTTTCTGATCATCAAAGTTGATTATTTTACCATTACAATTTAATGTCATATTTTTGGGATATATTATATCCACCAAATTAAGATGATTTTTATTAATGGAAGAAACTAAATCACAATATTTAAAAATTATTGAAAAATCAAAAAAAGTATTTGATGATAAGAATTCAGATTATGGCTCATCTTGGAGAGTTCTTAGAGTATCTTCATTTCTTGATCAAATTCATATAAAAGCTCAAAGGATAAGAAACCTCCAAATTAATGAAGATCAACAAATAGATGAAGGTCAAGCTACAGAGTTTATTGGTATAATTAACTATTGTATAATGAGTTTAATTCAAATTCATCTTGGTATAGTTGATGAGCCTGATCTCACGGGAAGTGAAGCTATAGAATTATATGATAATAAAGTAAATGATACATTTGAGTTAATGCTAAAGAAAAACTATGACTATGGAGAAGCCTGGAGAGATATGGAGATTTCAAGCCTTACTGATTTAATTATTCAGAAAATATTTAGAATGAAAAGTATTAACAATAATGATGGGGAAACAATATCTAGCGAAGGTGTAGAATCAAATTTTCAAGACATACTAAATTATTCTGTTTTTGCTTTAATTCTTTTAAAAACATATTAATAATGAAACAAAAGATAGTAATTGGTAATTGGAAAAATTATTTAAATGAAAGTGAAACCATAAAGCTTGCTAAAGAGATTCTTGATGAGAAATTCTCCGACAATATAAGACTTATGATTTCTCCATGTAATTTATATTTAAATCAAGTAAACCAAATCATGAAAGGATCTTCAGTTGAGGTAATTGGTCAAAATATAACTTCTTACGAATCTACTTCTGATACAGGTGGAGTTACAGCAATTGGACTTAAGGATTTAGGCATAAATAGAAGTATTATTGGACATTCAGAGGTAAGAAAAAGAAATAAACGATCTAAATCAGAAGACGTCTTAATTGAAATTATTCCTACTGGTTTTCAATTTATTTTATGTTTTGAAAATATTGAACAAATTCCCTTTGATATTCTAAACAACAGTTCTGAAATGATTCTTGCTTATGAACCAGTATGGGCAATTGGAACAGGGGAAACAGCATCAATTGAACATATCAATGAAATTCATAGATCGGTAAAATCAGAACTTTCAAAATTAAGTCTAGATATTCCTGTATTATATGGTGGAAGTGTAAATCCTACTAACTCAAAAGAGATTTTATCTCAAGAATTAGTAGATGGGGTTCTAATTGGAGGTGCATCTACAAAACATGAAGATTTACACAAAATAATTAACTCTATTTAATAAATAATTTCAGCAATTATTTATCTTTGCTTTATAAACAATGATTATGTTAAAAAGATTTTTTATTGTAATATTTATTTTAACATTTTTTCATGTTCAATCACAAGAAAATATGGAGAATACTATTTATCAATTCAAAGTTGCCGATATATATGGTAAGATTTATGATTTTTCTCAATTAAAAGGGAAAAAAGTTATGATTGTAAACACTGCATCAAAATGTGGTTTAACCTATCAATATAAGGGACTTCAGGAACTTTATAATTCCTATAGCATCTATGGTTTTGTTATCATAGGTTTTCCATCAAATGATTTCTTAAGGCAGGAACCCGGATCAAATGAAGAAATTATTGAATTCTGTCAAGAAAATTATGGTGTTACATTTCCTATGATGAGTAAAATAAAAGTTAAAGGATCAAAAAAACATCCCATTTATGATTATTTAACAAAAAAGTCGAAAAATAATTATAAAAACTCAAGAATTACTTGGAATTTTCAAAAGTATTTAATTAGCAGAGAGGGTTTAATTGAAAAGATAGTTTCACCAAAAACAAATCCAGATTCAGAAGAAATTATATCTTGGATAACAGATGGTAAATAAATCTAAAAAATTTTCAACTAAATGTGTTCACGAAGGCGAAATAAAAGATACTATGTATCAAGGTATAGTATCACCGCTATTTATGTCAACTACATATCCATGGTATGGAGGTGAAGATGCTGAGAAAAAACCTTACCCTAGATATTTTAACACTCCAAATCAAGAATTCCTATCTAAGAAAATTGCTGCTTTAGAAAATGGTGAAAAAGCATTAATATTTTCTTCAGGAATGGCTGCTATAAGTACATCTATAATGGCTAATGTTAAAAGTGGAGATCATATAATATTTCAAGAGGATTTATATGGTGGTACAAGAAATTTCATTAAAACAGAATTTGGTAAATACGGGATAGAATACTCTTTTACTAAAGGACTTGATTCAAATCATTTCTCAGATGAAATTAAAGACAATACAGTAGGAATATATATTGAATCTCCAAGTAATCCATTATTGAAAATAGTAGATTTGAAAGCTATCTCTTCTATAGCTAATCAAAAATCAATATGGACAATGATAGATAACACATTTGCAAGTCCTGTTAATCAAAATCCGATTAATCATGGAATAGATATTGTAATCCATAGTGCTACAAAATATCTTGGAGGTCATAGTGATATCTCTGCAGGAGCTGTAATTAGCACTGATTCTAAAATTGAAAAAATACTTGATTCTGCTAAAAATTTTGGTGGAAACCTTAGTGATTATACTGTTTGGTTGTTAGAAAGAAGTATGAAGACATTGCATATTAGGGTTAAGGAACAGACTAGAAATGCAAAACTTTTAGCTAAAATGCTAAACGAAAATGATAACATTATAACAGTTTATTACCCGGGTTTAAGTTCTCATCCTTCTCATGATATAGCTAAATCTCAAATGAATGACTTTGGAGCAATGATGTCATTTGATCTAAAAGAAAATGTGGATGTATATACATTTCTTAAATCACTTGAAATAATTAAACCTGGTATGAGTCTTGCTGGTATTGAAACTACAGTTAATTTTCCAATTAAAACATCTCATGGATTATTAACTCAAAAGGAAATGGATAATCAGGGGATAGGCGATAAACTTATTAGACTTTCTGTTGGTATAGAAGATTATCAAGATTTATATGATGATCTAGATAATGCTATAAAAAAATCAATTAAATGAAATTAGATATACTTGCATTTGGGGCTCATCCCGATGATGTTGAAATGGGATGTGGAGGAACGTTAGCGAAATCTACTTCAATGGGTAAAAGTGTAGGTATTATTGACCTTACAAAAGGAGAGCTAGGAACTAATGGTAGTCCTGAAGAAAGAGATAAAGAAGCTAGTCAATCAGCAAAGATTCTAGGAGTAAAATTTAGAGAAAATATGGGGTTTGAGGATGGTTTTTTAGTGAATGACAAATCAAATCAAATAGAAATCGTTAAAAAAATCAGACATTACAAGCCTAATATAGTTCTCACATGTGCTCAAATAGATAGGCATTCTGATCATGGTAAAGCAAGTGATTTAATTTATGATTCTTGCTTTGTTAGTGGCCTTTTAAAACTTAAAACTTCGTTTGATTCAAAAAAACAAGATCCTTGGAGACCACAAATTATTTTAAATTATCAACAGTGGAATGATTTTAAACCTGATGTGATAGTAGATATATCAAAGTTCATAAAAATCAAAGAAAAAGCAATTTTATCTTTTAAGAGTCAGGTTATTAAAGATGATGATACGGCATCAACAAAAATTAACTCAGAAAACTTCTTAAAAAGTATTAATTATAGAGCCAAAAATTTTGGAAGATTAATTGATACTGATTTTGCAGAAGCCTTCCAATCTAGAAGAAATATAGCTGTAGATAATATTTTTGATTTAATTTAATTTTTCAACATTTAATTTTTTATAAAACGAACAAATAGTCTATTTTTGCTGCCTATATGGTGGTTGTAGTTCAGTTGGTTAGAACGCCTGATTGTGGTTCAGGAGGTCGCCGGTTCGAGTCCGGTCTTCCACCCAAGTTAACCGCTACATTACACTAATAAAATAAACCCTTCAGCATGAAAATAAATTCAAGAGATATATTAATAGGACATATTAGCGATGGTATTGACAATGCGCAAGTAGGTGACAACTCGAACAAGAGTATTCTTGCAAGAGGATGCGATCCAGAAATGGGTAGACGTGCAATTGAGTTATTATCACCAATA
>Ga0207991_1000076_pt1:2500-64476 | contig 64476 bp, 54 predicted proteins | sample ETN07SmetaG_FD_185786 | JGI IMG/M metagenome (GOLD analysis project Ga0207991, IMG submission 185786) | Marine microbial and viral communities from oxygen minimum zone, Eastern Pacific Ocean - ETNP2014F14-07SV275 (SPAdes) (version 2) | ecosystem: Environmental > Aquatic > Marine >...
CTGCAGACAATCTAGAAATGGAAGTAAGTTCAGGCCCCATGACACGCTTGGCCGGAGTCTCTGAACTCCTGACGGGATCGACCGGCATCCACATGGCAATTGCCAATATTCCACCCGGCCGCTGCTCAACCGCGCACTATCACGTCAACTGCGAATCGGCGATATACGTGATCAGCGGCAGCGGAACGTTCCTGTCCGGTGAGCAACTGGGGAAGGAAGAGCCGATCAACGCCGGCGACTTCATATTCGTACCACCCGACGCCAATCACCAGCCTGTCAACACATCGGGAACGGACGATCTCATCATCATCGTTGCCCGAAACGCTCCGGTCGAGATAGTCGTGGAATTGGAAGGCGCCGGTCGCCAGGACTGCTGATATTGTGTGAACTCGTGAGATTGCGGAAAAATCACCACAAATTCGTCCACAAGCAGTAGTAAAATTCGTTGTTGCGGCTGGTGTACTCCACAGTCCACAGACCGCCACACGCGGGCCCGTAGCTCAGTTGGTTAGAGCGCTACTCTGATAAAGTAGAGGTCGGATGTTCGAGTCATCCCGGGCCCACCATTTACGTATTTCTCAAACTTATTTCGCCGCCATTTTGGCGGTGTCGTGCATTAACTCGCACCTGTTTTATTCGTACTTCGAGGTTTTGTCGGCGCAGCGGAACGCGAAGTCTGGCGGTATAGGATGGAAAGCCTTTGGCCATTCGATCGAAAAAACCGCGTCGTAAGAGCGTACAACCGCGGGCGGTCGCACCTTTGAACCGTTACGACATCGAAACGGTGTTCGGAATTGAGAGCTACGTCGAGACGGAGCTACGGCAGCAACTCAGGGGCCGCTTAGTTCTCCATAAGCGGACGAAACCCGGTCGGATCCGAATCGATTATGCGGGTGACGTGGGCGGTCTGATCGACCTTCGCTCTGCTGTGGCGGTTTACGGAACGCTGTCAGTCCCGACCAGGCGTCCGACCGGACTGCTCGGTCACGGCAATTTCACGACACTGGTTTCAAAAGCCCGCGATGTGATGAAGCGCTACCCGGCAGGCACATTCACCACGCTTTCTATATCTGCGTCCGGGAAAGAGACGAAGGTCATCCGCCGGATCATCGATTCACTGTGCGACGAACTGGGCCTTGCGTATGAAGGAGGGCAGGGCGACCTTGCGATTGCCCTGACGCGCTCGTCGCAGGACGAGCCCGGCTGGGACGTTTCGATACGGCTCACACCCCGCCCGCTGTCGACCCGGCCCTGGCGCGTGTGCAACATGCCGGGGGCTATCAACGCGACGGTCGCGCATGTTGTGGCGCAACTGACAAACCCCGCGCCGCATCAGCACTTCCTTAACCTGGCATGCGGATCGTCCACGATCATGATCGAACGACTTCGAATCGGTCTTGTGCGATCGGCGGTCGGAGTGGACATTGATCCGGCGGCGATCGATTGCAGTGCACAGAATCTAACGGCTGGCAATCTCGGCATCGATGCCAGACTGGTCTGCGCAGATGCCGTCGACCTGCCCTTTCCAAATGCCAGTTTCGATGCAATCGTTGCCGATTTGCCATTCGGGATGCTCGTGGCCCGTAACGACGACAATGCGGTGTTTTACCCGAAAGTGCTGATGGAAGCGGCCCGGGTTGCGAAATCGCAGGCGATATTTTCACTGATCGCGGTCGACCACCGCTCGATTCAGCAGGCAACCGACTCGCTTGGTAAATACTGGAGAATAAAACAGACGGTGCCGTTCAAACTCTCTTTCAAACGCGGCTACATCAGCCCATCGATTTTCGTTCTCGAGCGGTCCAATGTGGAAGTCGTCGGAGACTGACCCCGGAGATAAGTGCCCCGCACAACAGCGTGTACCGAGAATGCTCGCAATATCCGGCTTACTGGCAAACCAACGGGCACTACAAGTTCGATAGACTGCGGGTGATCTCCGGTATTGACCGATGAATTCAGGTTCTTCAGTAGCTTGAATTCGGGTTCCGAGTATTTCTTCATCTTGAACTTTTTACGATTGGTACAACGCCGCGCCCGCGGCGACCGCTTCCTCGCGATCGGAGTGCTGATCGCCGTATTTCTTGCCGCGACCGTTGCTGCAGGTGGTCCGATATACCTGCGTTCGCTCGAACGTGTGGGCATGGCCGATGTCGTCGATACTCTCGGTGTGCACAACAAGAACCTTGCCGTTGTTTCCAGCTGGATACCGCTCGAATCAACGGCGATCGAAGAGGCCGACGCACAGGTCAATTCTGCCGTAAGCGACGCTCTCCTGCCTATCATTCAGCGCCGCTCAACCCGTATCAAGTCCCGGGCGCACTTCTGGGGATTGAACGATACGGAAATCGCTCGAGGTGAGTTTGTGTCCAGGGCCTACTTCCACGAGATGGAAGGCATGTTCGACGAAGTCACATATGTGGAAGGCAGGCCTCCGAACACCAACCTGAGGACCGATGAAAACGGCGACATGATCGTTGAGGTTGCAGTGTACGAGCCGCGGTCGAACCAGCTCAGGCATGGCGACGTGCTCGAAGATTTGAATATCGGCGACATTATTCTTGCGACGTCGATATCCAGGAGCGCCGGGATTGTGAAGGGTGAAATCGTCGGTAAATTCATTGAAATCGAACCCCGCGGTGAGTTCTGGCTCGGCAGTTCCGCTACGATCCTCGAACCCGTGCCGCCAACGCAGTTTGGCGGCCGAGAAAACCCGATAGTGCTGTTCACTGCGAACGACGCGATAGCGGCCGGCGTGGGTCCTTCCAACGCCGGGTTGCCGATGAACTACATGCGGGTGCTGTTTACCGACCCTGAACGGATTTCGCTAACCAAAGCGGGCGTCATCGTCTCGGCCACTGACCATTTTGAGCAGGTGATCACCGATGACATGCCCAGGGCTACCGCGCTGCTCGGGTTGCGGGCTTCGACCAGGCGTATGTCGACGAAAATGCTGTTTTTGCGCCTGCCAGCGCTACTTTTGGCGGCGCTGGGAGTGGCGGTAGTCGGCTATTACCTGTTCCTCGTTTCGGGGTTGATCGCCCGAAGGCGAGAACTGGAAACCGCGATGCTGCGGTCGCGCGGGTTATCGACGTTGCAGGTCGTGCGCGTGCAGGTCATCGAAGCGGTGGTCACAGTGGCGCTGCCCGCGGCCGTCGCCCCGCTCCTTGCTTCAGCGGCGATCGGGCTGGCTGGTCGCCTCCCGGTATTTAAGTCGTTAACCGGCGGGCAGAACCTGCCGGTTGAACTATCGCTAATGGCCTGGGCATGGGCAGCCGGCGCCGCCCTCGTGGCGTTCATTATCGTGCTCGTACCGACCCTGGCCATCGCGCGCTCAGGCCTTGCGGATGTCGCCCGTTCGAGGGCGCGACCGGACCGGCCACCGGTGTTCCAGAGGTTGTATTTCGATCTGCTGATCGTCATCCTCGGTGGTCTTTTCCTGTGGGAGATCACAACGCGTGGCGTTGCGACGACCGACCGAGATGGAGAGATTGTCACCGATCCGACCCTGCTTTTCGCCCCGGTAATGTTGCTGATATCGGTGGCGCTCCTGGTGTTGCGGGTATTCCCGCTGGTAACGAAGGCCGGGTCGTGGCTGGCGACTCGATTCACATCGGCCTCGGCTGCGGTTGGATTCTGGCGTCTGAGCAGAAGTCCTTACTGGTACGCCTGGCCGGTGCTGCTGATAATCCTGGGTGTTGGTCTTGGCGTGATGGTCGGAACTCTCGGTTCGACGTTGGAACGGAGCAGCCGCGAGCAGATTTTTTACGATAACGGTACGAATTTTCGGATACAGCCCGGTTCATCACGCACAGACGTTCGCCCCGCCGATATTGCTGAGCTGACCGCCATAGAAGGCGTGAATTCCGCCACCATGGCGTTTCGACAGACCGCGAAAATTGGCACGACGGGCCGGGGACTTGAATTCACGGTTCTCGGTGTTGAATCGGAGCGATTTGGGGAGATGGCGTGGTTCAGAGACGATTTCTCAGATGTGGACCTGGGCACGTTGCTCGAGCGAGTGAATGTGCCCGCGAAGCCGGAACCGATCATCCTGCCTGAAGGCGCAACCACCATTTCGGCCTGGACGAAACAGGACCCGTACGTTATCGACCATTTCTTCTGGATCGTCCTGAAGGACTCAGAAGATCGGCAGGTGACTGTAACCCTTGGCCAGATCGGTGCCGAGTGGTCGGAGCAATTCGGTGAGATTCCCGAACACCTGGTGGACCCGATCGAGATTATTTCACTGCAGACGTTCATGCAGGCAGGCGGCGATGGTGGAGCGCCGACAACCTGGTATTTTGACGATCTAAAAGTTACGGGACCGGGTTTTGAACAGGTGCTCCTGGACTTCGAAGACACCGGCCTGTGGACGCCACTGCCAACTTCTAACGGCCTCGACGACGTGTACTCAGATGCTGCCGAGGAACCCGGAGTGGGCGAGCCGGGATTCGGTGTGGGCAAGGCCGTGCTTGAGCGGGGGACGGTAGCGGGGGTGCGCGGGCTGTATCGCAGCGCCAGCGGTGACCCACTTCACGTGATCGTTTCGGAAAACTTTTTGAGCCTGGGCGCCGTCGCACCCGGTCAGCCCATCGTCGTTCAGATTTTTGGCGGCTTCCTTCCCGTTGTGCCGGTCGGGACTGTGAGCCTGTTTCCAACACTCGATCCTGATACCCGCCCGTTTATGGTCATCGATGTCGAATCGCTGCTGGGATTTGTTGAGCTCCGCGGGTTGGTGAACATTAGCGCCAACGAGATATTCGTCGATATCGATCCGGAAGGACACGCGGCAACGGCCCGGAGGATCCGGCAGGTGTTCAGAGCAGGCTCGTTGTTCGATCGGGAGGCCCGAATTGAGGATTCCGTTATCGACCCGCTTACGGTCGCCGGATGGCGGGGGATGGGCTTTGTGGCACTGATAGTCGGCGGCGGGGCACTGGTGCTTGGATATTTTACATACCTGGTCGCGCACTCAAACCGCACGATTCACGATTCTGCCTATCTCCGTGCAATGGGACTGTCGAAACTCGGATTCATGAGGAGCGCCCTGATTGAGCACGGCATCGTGGCGGGAATCGGCGTGATCGTTGGAATTGCTTCAGGTCTTGTGGCGAGCCGAGTTGCCGTGGGTGCGATTGCCCATTCGGAGACTGGAAGAGAACTCCTCCCACCGTTCATTTTGCAGACGAGTTGGTGGCCGGTCGCGACGATACTGGTGCTCGCAGCGGGTGCGGGTATTATCGGTGTGGTATCGGCGTTTATCGGGTTCCTCCGCACACCGCTACATGAACTAACTCGCTCGGCCGAGTAGCAGATGGGTTATTAGCTCCGGACGTTGGCGTTTTGCTCCGGGCGCACATTCGTGCTTGGTCGCCGCTGCAATCTACCCTCCCCTAGGCCCCCCCTAAGTGGGAGGAAAATCACCGCACCCGTTCTATGAACTCCGTTACCAGGAATTCGTATTCATCGGTGAAGTAATTCCACCCCTGAACGTGACCGGCATCGGCAAACGTGTGGAGTTCGACAAGATCGGGTGCTAGATCGGCAAATTCGATGCTTGTCTCGATAGGCACCGTGTCGTCTGTATCGCCGTGAAACAGCAGGATGGGAACGGTCATTTCATCGGCGTGTGAGAGGAAATCCAGCGCCCCCCAGTCGACGCCGAACCGCAGACCTGAGAAGAACTTCGCCGTGGCTGTGATCGGGGGCGGGACACTCCGCTCTTCGGCACCTTTATCGACCGTCCTGCCGAAGTTGAGCATGGGCGCATCGAGTATCAACCCCGAGGTGAAGCCGGCGAGATCGGACTGGAGCTGGTAGTTCACGACTATCCCGCCACCCATCGAGTAGCCGACCAGGACGATGTCTGAAGCCCCGTTGTCGAGCGCGTACTGCACCGCGGCCTCAACGTCCTCCCATTCGGTCACCCCGAAATCGTAGTAGCCAGACTTGCTCGGTGGTGCGCCTTCGTCGTTGCGATAGTCGATGGTCAGCGAGTGGATGCCGAGGGCCGCGAGATTGTTGAGAAGCTTGATCGACGTGTCGCGCCCGGCAGTACGGCCGTGAACGAGCACAGCCCACACTTCTGGACCGTCCGGCTCAGAGAGGTCGGGAGAGATGTACCAGGCACCGAGGTTTCCGATCGGGCCTGGAATTACAACCTCCTGATAGTCGAGTCCATAGGACGAGAAAGGATCGTGGGGAAACGCCGTACGTTCGAGATAGACCTGCTCGCCAACCTGAAACTCTCCGACCATCTGAACGAAATCTCGGGTTACAAGGCCGCCGGAATCTGAAATGACGTCTCCGAGCTGGCCGTAGTCCTCGCCGTTGGTGACACCCCACCTTGCCGAAATCGAAAGATTTTCGTCTTCCTCGGCGCCGTCGAGCAGTTTCAGGGTTATCGTATCTTCGCCGATTGCAGCGATCGACAGATTGAGCTCAGGCGGTGTGTGGTCGATTTCGAGCCCGTCTGCTTCGAGTACGTCGGAGAAGTACCAGCCGCCGCCCGCGATCGCCAGCACCGCCAGCACCACAACGCCGGTCAGGATGTAGCGAATCAACTTATTTAGATACAGAATTCCCATTGCCGCCCCGGTGTTTATGGCCTGAACATCGGTGATCGGAGCGAATAGTAGCAGTGCCCCACGGTGCCCATGCACGATGCTTCGTTGACCGGCCTCTGTTACAGTCTCCCAACCCTGCTGTTTCTTGCATTTTTTATCTCAGGTGAATAGTTTCCGGTGGAGCACGATCACAAAAACGAGATGCCTGACCTGCTTCCGGGGCCCCATGGACACCCGGAGTGCTCGGTGTGCGGTCGCACCATCTGGAACGACCCGAAACTGGCGGCCGCGGCGATCGTCCCGATGGACGGTGGGATTGTGATGGTCCAGCGTGCGATCGAGCCGGCCATCGGTAAGTGGAGTTTTCCATCCGGATATGTCGACCGCGGCGAAAAAGTTGAACGGGCCGTCGAGCGCGAGGTGCGCGAGGAGTGCGGACTCGAAACCGTGGTCGAAGGGCTGGTGGGTATTTATTCGGAGGACGGCAACGCAATCGTCCTGGCGGTGTACGAAGTTCGGGTTACGGGCGGGGTTTTGCAGGTTGGCGACCATGAGACGCTCGATGTGAAAGTTGTCGATGTTGAAAACCTGCCGAGCCTGGCCTTTAACCATGATCGGGGGATTATCGCCGACTGGATTGCCCGGAAGAGTTTGCCGACCAGCGGAGATTCCTGATGCAGCCAGCACGGGCCTCGGTACGCCCGGCGACTAACGTTAAGAACAGGCCATGAGAACTCATAGCGATGTCGTAATAATCGGTGGTGGTGCCGTCGGGACTTCGATTGTCTACCACCTTGCAATTAACGGCGCGAGCGTGACGATCGTCGAACGCGACTCGATCGCTAGTCACGCCTCGGGTTTTTCAGGAGGGTTACTGAACCCCACAAGTGAAATCGGCAAGCTTGTGCCGCTGCATCACCAATCGTTCCGCATGCACGAAGAGATGCTCGACCGCGTGCAGGAAGAATCGGGAATCGACGCGCAGGTGCTGAGGATGCCACACATTGAACTGGCGCTTACGGAGGACGATGTTGAAGTCCAAAAAGCGGATTTGCGGCGAATTTCGTATTTCCCCGACTTCAAATCCGATTGGCTCGAACCGGGTGACATCCGGAAGCTGGAGCCGAGGATAACTGAGGACCTTTACGGCGGTGTACTCGTCGAGGACGTGATCATTCTCGATAGCTACAACCTGACGCTCGCGACTTCCCGAGCGGCCGAACTGCACGGGGCCGAAATCGTGCTCAGGGAAGCGACCGGGATTATCTACGAAAACGACCGTGTAGTCGGTGTGGAGTTGGGTCCCGATCGCATAAATTGCGATGCTGTGGTACTGGCGCTCGGGCCGTGGTCGGGAGCAGCAAGTCTCTGGCTCGATATCGATGTTCCGGTTGCACCTCAAAAAGGTGAGCTGGTACGACTTGAAGGGTTCGACCGACCGCTTGGCTTTCATCTGCGGTCGCACTATTCAGGCATGCATTCTTCGGCTTACCAGAAGGCCGACGGGCTGCTCTGGATGGGTGCTACGAGAATGGACGGCAGCGGATTCGACACGGTGCCAACGGGCGATGCACTCGAGCGGATTTCCAGCATCGGCATACGCATGATCCCCGAACTCGAATCGCACCGTGTCGTCTTGCAGACCGCGTGTCTGCGCCCGGTCACTCCCGACGGCGATCCGATTCTCGGTCGGGTCCCCGGAAAAGATGGCCTTTTTATTGCGACCGGTACTGCCGGCCAGGGGATACTACTTGCGCCAGTGATCGGAAGGGCGATATCCGACCTGGTAACTACAGGCGAGACTGATGTCGACATCTCGCCGTTCGGGTTCGAGAGATTTAGCGGGCAAGGACCGGATTTATGAGATCTCAGAGTGACGTCGTGATCGTTGGTGGAGGCATCATCGGTTCGTCGATTGCCTATCGACTGGCGAGCGAAGGAATGGGCGTAACCGTTCTTGAGCGTGACTCGGTTGGCAGCCACGCTTCTGGATTTGCCCTCGGACTGCTGAATCCGACGAACGCTACGGGCGAACTCGAACGGCTGGTGCACCAGTCGCACGGCATCCACCTTGAGCTTCACGGCAGACTTCAGGAAGAATCGGGAGTCGACTTACAGCTTCAGACCATGCCGCACATAGAGCTGGCGCTTGCAGAATCTGAAGTTCCCGAATTGAAATCCGAGTGCGAACGAATCTCCCGGCTGCCGGGTTTCAAGACCGCATGGCTCGAACCTGAAGACGCATGGAAGCTGGAACCACGGATTACCCGGGACCTTTTTGGCGCGGTGCTCGTCGAAGATGTCATCATGCTCGACAGCTACAACCTGACGTTGGCGACCGCGCAGGCTGCGGAGGCCCTGGGAGTGGAAATCGTGCTTGCCGAAGCGACCGAGATTCACTACGAAAAAGACCGGGTCGTCGGCGTGAGGGTTGGACAGAACCGCATCGATTGTGATGCCGTGGTGCTGGCGCTCGGTCCGTGGTCGGGTGCCGCGGGTGTCTGGCTCGATGTCGATATTCCGATTGTGCCCCAGAAAGGTGAAATAGCCCGGGTCGAAGGGCTCGATCCGGTCCTCGGGCTTCATGTTCATGGTCCATGCTCGGTGGTGCAGAAGGCAGACGGCCTGACGTGGCTGGCGGCTACGAGAAAAGACAATACCGGCTTTGACGTAACGCCCTCGAACGAGGCGCTTGAAACGCTGTCTGAACGAGGAATGAGGATGCTACCTGAGCTGGATTCGCACCGGCTTGTGCTACAGACGGCCTGCATGCGTCCGGTCACTCCTGACGGATTTCCGATAATCGGCCGGGTGCCCGGCCAAGAGGGCATGTTCATCGCGACCGGCACAGGAGGGCAGGGGATTGTGCTTGCACCGGCGATTGGCAAGGCGATTTCTGATCTGGTGACGGCAGGCGAGACCGAGATCGACATCGGGCGGTTCGGCTTGGAGCGGTTCGCCTAGGTCGGAATTTTCTCCCTCCCTAACGGGGAGGGAGTTAGAGCACGTCCTGAGCCCGTCGAAGGGGGTGGGCTGGTTCCCGGGAACGAGAAAAGTGGAAACCGGTCACTTCGCAGAATCTCACCTCTAACGACAGTTTCGACCCACACCCTAACCCTCTCCCTCGCAGGGAGAGGGGATCAGGCCAGTCAGCTCTGCGCCCACTCTACGGCCGCGGCCTGCATGGCTGCTTCACCGGACTTGAATTCGCTGAAGTCGATCCCGTAGTTCCAGTCTGTCCACAACTCGTCGCTGACTATGAGCATGTTGCAGGCCGCGATCCCACGCAGCCGGGCGACCCGGTACATTGCCGAGGTCTCCATGTCGATGCCAAGAATCCCGTTTGCGATGTGGCGGGCAATATCGTCGGTCATCTCACGATAGAAACCGTCGGTCGTCCACCAGTCGCCGCTGGCGGTACGGGCCCCGTGCTTTTCAAGAAGCGATGTCAGGCCGGCCAGTAGTTCACCGTCTGCGGTCGGTGGGTCGGCGTCGGGGTAGTGAGCTGTTGTTCCTTCGTCGATGATGCGACAGACATCTGGTAGCAGCACATCGCCCACCGGGTGATCCCGGTTAAGTCCGCCTGAGGCACCTACCCCGACGATCGATTCAGCTCCGCATGCGATCAGGTCTTCCAGCAGCATGATTGTGCCGGGAGCGCCGATCGGTGCGAAGGCCACGCTGATCCCGCCCTGGTCGTTGTTTGCAGTTTTCAGCCAGAACGTATCGATGAACATCGTCTGGGGCACCGGCACCGCCCCCAGTGCATCGGCCATCGCCTCGCCCCATAATCGCGACCAGGTCAGCAATACCTTCTTCCCAACTCGCAGGTCGTCGAAGCTCAAACCACGCGCCTTCAGGCGGTGCCCCACTGCCTGGCGAGGGGTGAAGCGAGGCTCAGAATTCTGGGAGTCTGCCAATGTGTAATCGTCCATAAAAACTAAAGTCTGAGCGGTCCTTTTACGGCGCTGAGATAGTCGGCCGCGCCGGCCTGGAGAAACTTCGGCGCAGAGTTCACTATCCACCGCACTCCCCGCTCGTGCCAGTAAAGGGTTTGCTCGATCGTCACTCCAAGCGTGCCAGCGTGCTTGCCGGCATCATGAATACTGGTCACCAGCGAATCGATTGTGTCGAGAACTTTCGGGTTCATCGTATCGCCCGGGATTCCGAAATTCACCGAAAGATCTCCCGGTCCGAGAAAAATTGCATCGGCGTGCTCCGTAGCAATGATTTCGTCCTGATTTTCAATACCCTCAGGCGTTTCGATCTGGAACGAGATGAACGTCTCCTCGTTGGCTTCCTTGATGTACTCGGCCATCGCCTGCAGCCCGAAGTTGGCGCTGCGACCCGCAAAGGCCCCTCGTTTTCCGATCGGCGGGTATTTGACTGCGTCGACGACTTTCTTTGCGTCGTCGGCGTTGTTTATCAGCGGAATCATCACACCCGCAGCTCCGGCTTCAAGATATCGCTGGATGTGCTGCTGCTCGTTCAGCCCGATCCGCAGAATAGGGGTCGTGCCCGAAAGCTCGGCCGCCCGGATCATGTGCTCGGCGGTTTCATAGTCCATCGGCCCGTGCTCGCAGTCGATCACAACGAAATCGAACCCCATCCAGCCCATCGTCTCGACCATTCCCGGTGAAGGCAGACCGACGAACGGTCCGATCGCGGTTTTACCGGCGTTCAATTTTTGTTTGAGTGTGTTCTTGTTCAACAGCAGGTGCTCCGCTGGCTGGTGGCGATCTGGCAAACGAGAATACCCGCGAGACGGTCTCGTTGAAAGTGGGGTGTGGTCGAGTTCCCGCGTGCTCTGTTGTGTTGAGTGTTCCCCGGTCCGGCCAATAACATGATTGAGTGAGTTCACCTGATATTAAGCGAGATTCGATACTAACCCCGAGGTTCAGCGCCGTTCGGAACCTACTTGAGCGGCAGATCGACGATGGGTTTCATCCCGGCGCACAGTTGTGTGTCGAGCTGGGGGGCGAGATTGTTGCCGACCTTGCCGTAGGTAAAGCCCTCATCGGTTCTGGAACCCCGCTTGCCCACGATTCGGTGATGCCGTTGTTCTCATCAGCCAAGCCAATCACCTCCGTGGCAATCGGGGCGCTTGTGGATTCTCTCCGCTTGAACTTCGACGACCCGGTCGCTACCCACGTGCCTGAGTTCGCTACGCACGGCAAGTCGAACATCCAGGTCCGGCACCTGATGAACCACACCTCTGGTCTTGCCGATGACGCGCTTTTCGACGGCGGGTCAAGTCGGGCCGAGGTCATTGCAGGGATCTGTGATTCAGTTCCCGTCCCGGGCTGGGTTCCGGGCGATCGGGCCGCCTACCTGCCGACCGCCGGGTGGCACATGCTTGGCGAAGTGGTCGAGCGAGTGAGCGGGAGTTCGTTCAGATCGTTCGTGCAGAGTTTCGTGCTTGACCCGCTTCGGATGGGCGACACCTACCCCGTTGTCGGCCCTGACCTGGCTGAAAGGCTGGGCCCCCGACTTGCCGTAATGCACAACACGCGCCGACAGCCCATGACGCCGGATCCGCAGTACTTGCCCGATCAGCTTGGCCGGTTCGTGCGCCCGGGCAGCAGCTTTCATGGTCTGGCGCATGACGTGGTGAAGCTGTACTCGATGCTGCTGCGAAACGGTGTTTCCGCAGAGGGCGAGCGGATTCTTTCTGGCGAAACTGTGCGCATGTTGACCACCCGGCAGCACGACGGCCTGCTGGATGAGACTTTCGGCGTTGTGATGGACCGCGGGCTTGGATTTTTATCGACAGCCAGCGGCACAGTCCTGCGGTTCCCTACGGGTACGGACGAGCGGTATCGCACTTGACATTCGGGCACGGCGGTAAAGAATCGTCGACCGGATTTGCCGACCCTGAACGCGGGCTGGCGGTAGCGCTGGTCTTCAACGGAATGCCGGGTGAACCCAAACACGACCGCAGGTTGAAGCAGGTGCTTGGGGCGGTATACGAGGCGGTGGGTTAGCGTTTGAAGAGAGCTTCAGGAACGCCGTGGTCGACCAACAGGCGACGAGCTCGTTTCATGATCGCGTCATGAATTCGGTGACCTGCCTGATCAGCACCAATCACGCACCACCTCGAATCGCCTTTGGACAGCTCGAGGTATCCCTTGCGAATATTCTGGTGAAACTTGAGTGGAGCCTGTTCGAAACGTCGTTCGCCCTCGGGATCGACTCGTTTTGGCCCGCTGTTTTGTTCGCTGTCGAACAGGTTCGGTCGGTTGGACACCCGAGCCAGTGCGATCTTGGGGTCGGCGTCGAGTAATACTGTGAGGTGCGGGACCAGGCCTCCGGTGGCGATTGCGTTCAGGCTTTTAATGACCTCGATATCTCCACCGCGGGCATAGCCCTGGTACGCGAGAGTCGAATCGGTAAATCGGTCGAGTATCACGGTCTTGCCATCTTCGATCGCGGGGCGGACCGTCTCATGCAGCAACTGGGCGCGGGCCGCCTCGAACAGCAGGGTTTCGGCGAGGGGAGAAGATGAATTAGACCGCTTGATCCACCGCCTGACGTTGTTTCCGAGATCGGAACCGCCCGGCTCCTGGGCGAGGACCGAATCGACGCCCAGGCTTTCGAGTTTGTGAAACAGCCGCTCGGCCTGGGTGGATTTTCCAACGCCCTCGCCACCCTCAAACGTGATCAGCAAACCACCTTTGATCGATTGCTTCTTCAGCCGGTCGCCACCCGGCCCAAAATCCAATGCGCTCTGCTCCCTGGCAGTCAAAATTCCATGCCCCTTGTCCGTGTCTATTCGCGAACAGAATTACTGGTCAGAACCCTACCGCTTGAGGCGACGAATGACAACGCGCCGTGACGGCTCTCTACCCATGCTGGCCGAGCCGAGGTTGTTGCGGGCGGCGAGGCCGTGTTGGAGTCTTCGGACAAACGGCGGTTGGGCCATCAGTTCGACCCTGCGTTCACCCGAAACCACCCTGCCAATCGCCGACTCTGTTTCTTTCAGCGCTTCCCTAGCGCGGCCTCCCTGTTCGAGGTCATCGTAGTCGGCGTTGATCCCGTTTTGTGCCCGAATACGATTCTGGCTGAAACGTTTCAGGAACTGCTTGATCTGCTCTTTCGTCCCACGCCTGAGCACATGAACCATCACGCCATCTCGCTCGGCCCGGCGGACCGCGGTAGGACGCCGACTGTAGTGCGACTTGGTGGTAACGAATATCTCGGCAGCATCGGCAAAGTCGACCACTGCCACAGGCGAATTTGTCTCAGCGATGATCTCGTTGATAGCGCTTTTTGGGATGCCGAACGGAAAGACCTTCGTGACGACCGGCTTCGGGGCGTCCGCATCGTCGAATTGCCCGCTTACTTCGCCCGGCTCGTAACCGCCACGGATCCGATCGGCCTGATCGGGCCAATCGCGACTACCGCCACCGCCCCGGCCGGAGCGATTCCTCCCTACGTCACCCACTTCAAAGGGCGCCGGGGTGAATTCCGATTCTGTGCCGGGGATCTCTTCGATCTGTGTCTCGACGCTGCCGTCCGGTTGGAGTCGGCGCTCTTCTTGAGGGATGGATATACCACGGAGCATGCGATCGACTGCGATCCCGACTTCCGGGTGTACGGTGACGACGTTTCGTTCGCGAATCTCCACGACGATGTCGAACGTGGGATCGTGTTTTCGTTCGAGAACGGTCTTCTGGGTCCGCCTGCGACGGGCTTCGATGTCGCCCAGCGTTACCGTCTGAGTCCCACCGACGAGGTCGGAAAGGGTCGGGTTGGAGACAACGTTGGACAGCGTGTTCCCGTGTGCCGTGGCGACCAGTTGCACCCCCCGTTCAGCGATCGTGCGGGCTGCGAGCGCTTCGAGTTCGGTGCTCATCTCGTCGATGACGATGACTTCTGGCATGTGGTTCTCGACGCCCTCGATCATCACGTTGTGTTGCAGGCTGGTGTTTGCCACCTGCATGCGGCGCGCCCGACCGATAGCGGGGTGTGGCACATCGCCGTCGCCAGCGATTTCGTTGGAAGTGTCGACAACCACCACGCGCTTGTCGGCCTCGTCTGCCAGGACCCTGGCGGTCTCGCGGAGAATGGTGGTTTTGCCCACCCCGGGTCGTCCGAGTATCAGCACGCTCTTTCCCGAGCGGACGAGGTCTTCGATCAGCCTGACCGACCCGTAAACGGCGCGCCCGACCCGGCAGGTCAGACCCACAGGCTCGCCAGCCCGGTTCCTCAGTACAGATATTCGGTGGAGAGTACGTTCGATTCCGGCCCGATTGTCGTCGCCAAAATGTCCAACGTGATCGACGACGTGGGCAATCTGATCGTGCGTAACCTCGATGTCGCTCAACGAAACCTGCTCACTCGGGAAGCGTGCCTCGGGGGGTCTGCCCAGGTCGAGTACAACCTCAAGGAGATCCCCTATATCTTTTCGCTCGCCAAGTGCGGCGGCTATCTCCGCGGGAAAAATTTCGATGAAGGCTTCAAGGTTGTCAACAACCTGTGCGTTGGGGTCTACCAGTTCGAACATCTCCTTTTTGATCGATCCTCGATCAGCTTATCGCAGCAAATGCGTTTGCCGTCTCAGAAACCGTCTGTGCCAGCGGTTTGACGAGCACGTCGTACCGTTCTTTTTCCTCGAATCCCAGCGTGACAAGCAGGTGAGCCAGCGCCGGGCGGTACTCGGGAACGGTGGTAGAGACCGGCACGTCCTTGCAATCTAGCAGCGCAGCCGCGACCAGGCCCGGCAGCTCGGAGCCGCCCGCCGTTGACCAGTTGAGGTTGAAAGTATGGCCTGACCGGTTGGTAACGCGTTGCATCTGCGCCCCGAGCGAGCCGTCGGGAAGTTCGAATATCCACCCTGAGGCTTTTCGCCCGAGACGTTCTACCCCGGCAGCCCAATCCTGCACGGTCTGACCGGATTTCATGCGGGCCTCGATGGGTGTCGTGGCGCTGTACATCCGGAACAGGGCCAGGTTATCCGATTCAGTTTGTGCTCTCAGCTGCAGCGAGTGATCGGGGATGCCCAGGCGTCGGAGGGCCGAATGTGCCGAGTCGCAGCGATACACAGTTTCCCGGTAAATCGTCGAAAACCCTACTCTGCGGGCACTGTCATGAACGCTCTCAATCGTGCCGTGACTGTCCGTGCCGCTACTTACCTGCCCGTCTACAGGGATCCTCACAAAAATCCGGTGAGCACCGGCACCTACGGCAGGTATCGCTATCTGCTCCAGCAGGTCAAGTGTGAGTTCAGTTCTGGATTTTCGCAGGTAAAGTTCGCCCACTTCCCACGCCTCCGGACCCGAGCGTGGACCGGCACGGAGCAGGGCATCTATCCGGCCGCGGCGCGCCTCGACCCAGCAGCTCTGCCAGGCGCGGGGCGAAAGAGCGATTCCGGCATATTTAACAGTGGGAAATCCGTCCGGCCCGCCTTGCAATGCATCGACCAGCGTGCATGTTTCACCCCGGCCCGATGACTGGCTGAACTGCAGCAGCCCGGGCGAGTCGGTTGGGTGAAGATGGCGGATCATGCTGTATTCGAGATTTCCTCGGCATTCCGGGTGGGATTCAGGGTATCTATTTGCGCTTCCCTGGCCAGTTCTACGAACAGAGAGTGCATGCGGGTGTCGGTTGTAAGTTCCGGGTGGAACGAACTGGCAAGCACCCGGCCTTTCTTCACCGCCACCGCCTGGCCATCGTCAAGACTGGCTATCTTCACCACGCCATCTCCAACGTCGCTCACAACTGGTGCCCGGATGAACACCGCTCGCATGGCTTCGCCGTCTATGCCCTCAATGTCGATTTCTGCCTCGAAGCTATCTACCTGCCTGCCGAAGTAGTTTCGGGAGACACCGATATCGAGGAGGTTGAGCGGGGTCGGGTATGAATCGGCAAGTTCGCGGGCGATCACGATCATGCCGGCACAGGTACCCCACAACGCCATCCCCGATTCGACTCGTGATCGGAGTTGGTCAACAAATTCGAAGCGCATTAGCAACTTCACGATCGTCGTGCTTTCCCCACCCGGGATGATCAGGCCATCGATTTCGAAAAGCTGTTCGACTTTTCGTACCTCGACAGCGTGGACGCCGATTTCGCCGAGCATGTGAATGTGCTCGGCAAAATCGCCCTGCAGTGCAAGCACACCGATGCGAGGTTGCGACGGTGTGTTTCTGTTCAAACTGCTCACCAACCGCGGGTCTGAAGCTGTTCGGCTTCAGGAATTTTGTTCGCTTCGATCCCCGGCATCGCGTCGCCGAGGCCCCGTGAGATTTCGGCCAGCATATCCGGGTCGTTGTAGTGAGTTGTCGCTCGAACGATCGCATCGGCCATCTTTGCCGGATCCGAACTCTTGAAGATTCCGGAACCGACGAAAACACCTTCGACACCGATCTGCATCAGTAGAGCAGCATCGGCTGGCGTCGCAATACCACCGGCAGCAAAGTTCACGACCGGCAGCTTGCCTGTGCGGTGGACTTCTACGACCAACTCGTATGGAGCCTGGTAATCACGGGCCGCCGACATCAGTTCTTCGGTCGGCATGTTCTGTATCGCGCGAATATCGGCCAGGATCTGGCGAGCGTGGGTCACGGCGTGGACGATATCGCCCGTCCCGGCTTCTCCCTTAGTTCGGATCATCGCCGCGCCTTCGCCGATTCGGCGGAGTGCCTCGCCGATGTTCCTTGCGCCACAGACGTAGGGCATTTTGTACTGCCACTTGTCTATGTGGTACTCGTTGTCGGCAGGCGTCAGCACTTCGGACTCGTCGCAGTAGTCGACCCCCAGGGCTTCAAGTATCTGTGCTTCGACAAAGTGACCGATACGGGCCTTTGCCATGACTGGGATGGAGACGGTATCGATGATGCCTGAGATGAGATCGGGGTCAGACATTCGAGCCACACCGCCGTCGCGCCGGATGTCTGATGGGACACGTTCGAGCGCCATTACGGCCACCGCGCCTGCGTCTTCAGCTACCTTCGCCTGGTCAGGGGTTACGACATCCATGATGACGCCGCCCTTGAGCATTTGCGCGAGTCCGCCCTTAACGCGCCAGTCGCCAATTTCCGGTTTTGACATTTCTTTCCAACGTTGCGCACCCGTCGTGCCGTTGGTTTGCGTGCTGCTGCTCGTGCTTGTCGTTGCCATTTGACTTTGGTCCTTCCGGCTTTTGAAAATCGAACCTTGAACCCGGAATCGAGCTCCGGTTCGAATTGGGATGTGATCGCGACACCGAACCCGCGCCACACCTTTGCGCCATAGCTGCGCATTGGCCACGATTATACGCCCGCGTTTGGAGATAAATCGGAATATGAGGGCGAATTGACCAGGGGGGTGCCGAGGGTAATCGGGTACGAAAAGGCGGCGAAAAATGCGAACGAATCTTTTTGATTTGCCCGTTCCGAGAGTTGCTCGTTCAGTGGAGGTTCATCAGTCCAGCAAGTTTGAAGTAATCAACTTTCTTCGACACACAGATCGGAAACATCGCACAGGTTCGGTATCTCGTCGATAGGAATGAGAAATAGCAAACCTTTCCGGCCAAAAGAAAACCCGTGGCGATGTGCGCCACGGGCAGCCATGCGATTACAACGGCTTCTGGTCGCTAACTAAATACCCTTTTCGACCATGAAGTTGGCGAGGTCGGCGGTCCTGGAGGAGTAGCCCCACTCGTTGTCGTACCAGCCGACAACTTTGACGAAGCCGGCGCCTACTGCCGATGTCGCAAGCGAATCGATGGTGGCGGAGTTGGGGTTGCCAATGTAGTCGACCGAAACAAGTGGTTCATCGGAGTAGCCGAGGATTCCGTGCAGGCTTTTCATCGAAGCCTCCCGGTACGCCTCGTTTACGTCATTCAGCGACGCATCGCTCTCGAGCTTCACGGTGAGGTCGGTCACTGAACCCGTGATGACCGGCACGCGGTAGGCCATCCCGTCGATCTTACCTTCGAGTTCCGGTATCACGAGTGTCACGGCCTTCGCGGCGCCGGTAGTCGTTGGAATGATGCTGTTGGCCGCTGCCCTTGCACGTCGGAGGTCGTCGTGGACCTGGTCGAGGATTTTCTGGTCGTTCGTGTAGGCATGGATGGTCGACATCAGTGCGCTTTCGATACCAAAACTGTCCTGCAGAACCTTGGCCATCGTCGCCACGCAGTTCGTTGTGCATGACGCGTTCGAAACGACGTTGTGCGCGGCCGGATCGTAGCTATCGTCGTTTACGCCGAGCACGATCGTCAGGTCTTCGTTCTTGGCGGGAGCCGAAATGATCACTTTCTTTGCACCGCCGGTAAGGTGCCCGGCAGCTTTTGTCGCGTCGGTGAAGAAGCCAGTGGACTCGATCACGATGTCGACGCCCTCATTGCCCCACTTGATGGCTGAAGGGTCGCGTTCGGAGAACGATGTAACGGCCCGCCCATCGATCTTCAGCGCTCCACCCTCGGCCTCAACGGTGCCGGGGTAGCGACCGTAGGTGGAATCGAACTTGAACAGGTGTGCGTTGGTCGCGGCATCGCCGAGATCGTTTACGGCAACTACTTCGAGCGTGTCCGGGTGCCGCTCCGAAATGGTGCGAAACACCTGCCTGCCGATGCGCCCGAACCCGTTTATTCCAACCTTTGTTTTCGCCATGTTCAATCCTTTGTTTCCGGAGACTAATTACTGAATATTGTGCCCGATTTTCGCCACGTTTTACGTTTTTGCTGCCAGATGTGCCGCTGAACCTTGCAGCGAGGTTCAAACAGGCCCAATTTTTAGCTTGCTAAAGGCCCCGCGCTTTATTAGCAGCTGAAATCGCGATTTCAACGGCCGCCGCCGGGCTCTCAGCTCTGATAATCGATGCATCCGGGGCGCCATCCCGGCTTAGTTCCCATGTGTTAAGACCGACGACCGTCTTACCGTCGGCAATTGAGTGGCCGATCTCCGAGAGGGTCCCGAAGGCCCCGGCAATCGCAATCACCGCATCGCCGGTCTTTACCACGACGGCGTTCCTGGCATAACCGAGTCCCGTCGGAATCGGTATGTCGGTCCACTCGTTGGCCGCTTCGTGGTCGTCGCCCGGCAGCACCCCGATCGTACGTCCACCGGCCTGCCTGGCACCGCGGGAAACTGCCTCCATCACCCCATTAAGGCCGCCGCACACCACTGTTGCGCCGCGCTCCGCGAGCAGGCGGCCTACCTCTTCCGCCGCGTTTAGCGCCGATTCAGGCGCTTCGTTGCCCGCGCCTATCACTGCTATAAAAATTGGGCGTTGTGCCACGAGTAGCTTCCAATGGCTGCGCGCTGCGCTGCCAGGAGGTTCTTGATGCCCGAATCGGCAAGTTCGAGCATCTGTTCGAGCTGGTTGCGATCGAATGTCGCCTCTTCACCGGTGCCCTGTAGCTCCACGAACTCACCGCCGCCGGTCATCACAACGTTCATATCGACGTCTGCTGCCGAATCTTCGTTGTAGTCGAGGTCGAGCACGGCATCGCCATCGACTATTCCAACGCTGATCGCAGCGATCTGGTCTTTAAGCGGAATCGCTTTGAGCTTGCCTGCCTCGATAAGTCCGGCCAGGGCCAGGTGGAGCGCTACGTAAGCACCGGTAATGGAGGCTGTCCTCGTGCCCCCGTCGGCCCGCAGGACATCGCAGTCGAGCAGAATCGAAATCTCTCCGAGCGCTGGAAGATCGGTGATTGCCCGCAGCGCACGGCCGATCAGCCGCTGGATCTCCTGTGTCCTTCCCCCGATAGTGCCGCGCTCCCGGCGAACTCGCTCGGTGGTCGACCGGGGTAGCATCGAGTATTCCGCGGTCACCCAGCCGGTGCCTTTCCCGCGCATCCACGGCGGCACCCGGAGTTCAACGGTTGCGGCGCACATCACGCGTGTATTCCCGGTTTCGATAAGGGCTGAACCTTCAGCGTCGGGCACATACCCGGGGATGATTTTGACCGGCCGCTGTTCGGATACTGAGCGGCCGCCCGAACGGACGAGCGAGAGGGATGACATTTAGGAGGGTTCCAGAAGCTAATGTGTTCTTGAAATTTGGACCGGGCAACGAGTCTAGCAGTGGAATCCGATTGCACCGGGCACATATTCATGCTGCGCGGACCTGTTCGCACCGGGGCCGGTGATATTAAGGACGCTTTTCGGTTCGGGACGAAAATCCAGCGGGGCTATCTTCGGATAATGTTGATCGATCAAAATTTTTACGAACTCGTTTTTTTCTGATCCCCAGTTTGAACCGTAATTAGAACGGGGAGGTTACTGGTAATGCGAATCGCGATTATGGGCGCGGGTGGGGTCGGCGGGTACTTTGGCGGCGTGCTGGCGAATCATGGCGAAGACGTTGTCTTGATCGCCCGGGGCGCGCACGGCGAGGCGATCGCAAATAGCGGCCTGCAGGTGGACAGCCACTGGGGCAACTTCAACGTGAAGGTTGATGTGACCGACGACCCTTCAACTGCCGGCACAGTAGAGCTAATCCTGCATTGCACCAAGCTCTATTCAAACGCTGAAGCACTGCCCGCTCTTGCCGGCATGGTCGGCGGCGACACCAATATTCTCACTATTCAAAACGGCGTAACGAGCGGTGCAACCGTGGCGAGCCATTACGGCTGGGACCGCGTTTTACAGGGCGCAACATATATCGAATCGGGAATTATCGGCCCCGGGCACATCAACCAGACCGGCTCGGTCGCGAGGATCGAGTTTGGCGAGAACGATGGGTCGTCAACGCCGCGCACCGAGGCCATACGAGGCCTTTTCGAAAAACCGGGCATCCAGGTCGAAGTGAGCAGCAACATCGTCGATACGCTGTGGAGCAAGCTGGTGTCTGTCGGAGCGATCGGGACACTCATGACTGCGGCGCGAGCTTCACTTCCCGAGATACTTGCCAGTCCGCACGGTGAAGCAACCATCCGGATGCTGATGGAGGAGATTGTCGCAGTGGGGCAATCGCAGGGTGTGACCTTCCCGCCGCGCTGCGTCGAGTCGAAACTTGAGGGAGCGAAGGCCGAGGCTGACGAATTCCAGTCCTCACTCCAGTACGACCTGTCGATCGGAAAACCGCTTGAACTCGACGAGCTGCTCGGCGCTGTCGTGGAGATGGCAGGTGAGTCCGGCATCCCGGTTCCCGCAAGCGCGGCGCTCGTCTCGGTGCTTGACAGGTTCAAACACGGCTCTTAGAACGCACATTTTTTTACTCAGTAATTAGACAATCCCGGAGATAACAGTGGCAACCGCAAACGCAATTTCAGATGAAACTCTGGCGAAGCTCGGCGAACTCCCCACGCAGACGCTGATCGACGGCCTGTGGGTGGACAACTGGCCGCAGTCAATGATCCACGGGGCACGCCCGATCTTCCCCGGCCAGAAAATGGTCGGCCGGGCCGTCACGCTCCGATTCGTGTACCACCGCCCCGACATCCTGGCCGACAAGCCCAAGGCCGAGGATTCGCCTGAGTACGTGGCATTCGAGTTGTGCGGTCCCAATGAGGTGCTCGTCGCTTCGGCGGTCGGGCCCTGGGAATCGATCGGTGGCGACATAAAGTTCTACCGGCTGGCCCAGCTCAAGGTCGGTGGCCTCGTTACAGACGGTTCGGTGCGTGACACGGCCGAGCTAAAGGACTACGGCTTCCCGGTATTCGCACACTCTTCGACTGCCAAGCAGGGGCCAGCCGTCATGCAGCCGTGGGCTGTAAACGAGGTGATTTCGTGTGGTGGGGTGGTTGTTCGACCGGGCGACGCGATCATTGGCGATGACGACGGCGTGGTGGTGGTCCCGGCGGTTATGGCGGAGCGCGTTCTGGAGATCGCTGCCGAGCGGGAAGAGGTCGAGCAGGTCATCAAAAAGGAACTGCGGAAGAACCCTGGCTCGCCCGGCAAGTACTACCCGTTCAACGACGCCACCTGGAAACTTTTCGAAGAGTACAAGTCGCGCGGCGAGGCGTGAGGCTGAGTATCGCTGCTTACCGGGTCTGATCACTGGTGCCGACGCGTCGAACTCAATTCGGCGGGTTATTGACTCTCGGTCCGGCAAACCGATATGCAAAATCATTCATTAAAAAAAGGTCTGGCGTTTTCGCAGCCAGACCTTTCCCCAATTAGGAGCTACACCGTTAGCCCACAAGCGGCGTACCGTCGGGGCGGAGTCCGCGGGCAGCCATGCGTCGTGCGCGGCTATCAAAGTTGGCGCAGTCTTCGCAGACGCTCTCGGGAATGACGCCCCGGTTGATGAGGAACCCGAATATCGCGCAGCCCAGGCAGAAGCCGAAGATGCTTTCGAGTCCGGCAGCGAAGATAAGGCCTCCGAGAACGATGTAGGCAACACCGTTCAGACCGAACCCGAGCGACAACACCGCTGCACTAACGCTGAAAGCGATGCCCATAGTTGCGGCAAAGCGTTTTGGGGGACCGGCGACCGGTCGGTAGGGGAGGTGAAACCTCGGGACAATCACCTTTGTGACGAGTATCGCAAGCGGGCTGAGACGGGGTCCGGCCAGCACCCGCGCTATGAATCCGTAGGCCAGCACCAGGGTGATGAGGGGCTGGTCGAAAACGATAGTTGCAACTGCCATTATCACCACGCCACCTGCCACCGCCCGGGCCACGCTGGCGTTCAGTGGGTGAGGGAAGCTGAAAAACGCATCTTTTTGAGGTGTGATTGTTGTCATTCTTGAATTTTATGAATTTCTGGCCTGATCCAGAACTTGCCAAATAAAAACCCCTCACATTAGATGCGAGGGGCGGCGGTCAAGGTCGTTTCGTGCGCGAGCCTAAAGTGCCGTCTCCTCGGTGGTGAAACAGCAACAGGGGCACTTTGTGCGGAATGGTGCGCGTGAAAGGTAAATGCTCATATGACTAGAAGCGTAACTCCAAACGGCCCGTCAACGCAATTCGTATCGACCCCTGCTCGTGAAGAAAATCTGTAAAAACGTTCGCAACGTCAGACGTTCGTTTTCTAAGGAAACTCCTACAAACGTCCGACTTGACCCTCACAAGCGTCTGTTTTCATAGAGGTTATACGGACTAAGGCGGTTCAATTACTCGGCGTTACAGCCGGTGATTCCCCGGCAAGAACTGAACCCTGATTACGTCAGTGCCGATTGGACAATATATAGGCCTTCGGGCCGTGCGGTCTCCTCATCCGTATTGGTGGGGTCGGCCCACGAGAAGTGATATTGCTGTCGTGGACCGGCCCCATCATGTTTTGAGAGGGTTGTGCTCCGGGCGTGAGCGTTATGTTCCGGGCGTTCGTTATCAGCTCCGGGCGCAATCGGATTGCTTGGTCGCAGCTGCAATCTACCCTCCCCTAACCCCTCCCAAAGGAGGGGGACAACGCGGGGTGCTGGCTATAGGCGTATTAGCTTAGTGCGTGCGTTTTTTAAAACCGGGCGCACATTCGTGCTTGCCAGATGACTGGCGTGAGCAAATCGCGCGTCGCATATCTCCCCCTCTCGGTCTCCCCCGGTCCGGGGGTGAGGGCGTCACGCTTCGGTCGAAATCACTGACCGGGTCTATTTCTGTTTGACCGTAACCATTATTGATGCGTCTGGATCAGACAGGCTGCGAATAAAGCTTCGGGTGAATTGCGAGGCGGGCTTGTCTAAATCGACTGCAAATGTTTGCTCGGTGGGCAGTCGTGACTTCCGAAATATCATCCGTTCAGAATCCCCGTACGCTGGATTCACCGTGGCGTGGAACGTCTCGGAGGAGTCGCCGACCGCAATTTCAACCGTCACATTGCCCACGATATTTTGTAGATCGGCGAGAGAGAAGTCGGCTGCGACCCCGAGTACGCAGGTGGCCCGACCTGTGATCTCGTTATCGCGCGTGAACTCTACAGTTTTATGGTGAGTACCTCGAATATTGGGATGACCCGAACACTTGAAGGTGTACGAGGCCGAATGCGTGCCAGCCAAATTCTTGCCAGAAGGACTGGGGGGCGTATCACCCGTTTGACGTTGCAGTGGTCGCGTCGCCGTTGCCTCAATCTGGACGGCTTCCGCAAGCTGGTTTTGAGCCAGCTTTCTGGCCCATGTAGTACCTATCTGCCGGATCTCCTCACTTCCGACGCGGCAAACGTCTGTGACCTGAAATCCCGATTGCTCGAGGCCTGGCATCACCACCGAATCAAGGTACGCGGGTGTCAATTCCGGTAAATCTGCCAGGACCAACGGTGTCGGCGCCCCTGCCGTCTGGTGATACAGAGAAAGTCTCAACGGTGCCCCCGGCATGCAGATCCGCCGTATGCTCGACAGAAGCTCGGGCTTGGGAACCACAATCCCGTGTAGCAACTCACCCCACGGTAAGTTCACGAACACCTCGTCGGCTATCGACTGAAGTTCATCCGTAATCTCTTGAACGCGAGAGACCAAATACAGGATGTTGTCTTTTCCTCCGCGCGTCGGCTTGCGACGGACGCGCTTTGATTGCTTCAGAAGGTTGTCCTGGTTCGCGTCAATTCCGATGCAAAACGCGTCTGGTCGATCTGCTGCCAGCCGGTAAGCAAATTTACCGTCACCGGCACCGATATCGACGATGACCGGGCGCCGCTCGCCTATCATTCCTTCTAGCTGAACGCGGGTTAAATTAGCGATCCGCCCGCCAACCAGGGCATTCATATTCCAAGTCGCGAATTGCCGTGACTGCTATCAGAAATCTTCGCCCGGTATGTTAGGTATCGCAACGGCATAGAGAAATTGTGCGAGCAATAAGCGCTTCGCTACGCGTACTCGGGGCTCCGGATTATTCCGCACATTGGGCAGGGGCCTGGGTGCCAGAGCTCTGCCAGGCATATCGCAAATCAAGACAGATTCCTACCCGGCGGGAGTCCTGGATTAACTGCGAGAAATAGCGACTTAGATTAGGCCGCACAGTATATCAGTGCCATCTATCTGCATCTGCGATATTTTGCGTGCCACCCGCGGGTTTGATTCCAGCAAAAAGACACCGTTCAGTCTTTCTCTCAAAAAAAGAAAATCCTATCCCCCGAGGGTGCTATGCCAGTCAATTCTGAGCTGCTGAGAAGCGAGCCGGTTTCGATTGGAAGAACTCGATCCGGGGAGATGCTGCAAAAGCAACGTCACGGGGTGTCCGCCGGGCTATTTGGTCCAATACGCTGATCAGCTCTCGTAAAACGTCGCGGGGAGTACGCTGCGGGCTTCACAGAATTCACCATTTGGACAGGGCGAAATTCACCTGTTTTTCGATTCCGGTGCTAACATCGGCGGCATAGCGAACTCGACCTATCGAGACGAGGCAGAAATCGTCCTATCGCCTCGGATATCAGGAGACACGAGGTATGGCTGAATTGAACACAGGCCAAATTCGCAACGTGGCCCTTGCGGCGCACAACGGTGCGGGTAAGACGTCACTTGCCGATGCATTGTTTTTTGTAGCTGGCGGAACGACCCGGCAGGGCAAGGTCGACGACCAGACGAGCCTTTCCGACTATGAACCTGAAGAGCAGCGTCGCGGTTCAAGCATCCAACTCGCAATTTTGCCTTGCTCCTGGAACGATCACCGAATTAACGTCCTCGACACCCCGGGGTACCCCGATTTTCGCGGCGATATGGTCTCGGCCATCCGCGTTGCCGATTCCGTGGTTATCGTCATCTCGGCCGCTTCAGGAATCGAAGTCGGTGCCCAGCAGGCCTGGAACTACACTTCTGACCTCGGCCTCCCGACCGCGATCGTGGTGAACAAACTTGATCGAGAAAACACGTCCTTCGGGCAAACCTGTCTGGAAATAGCCGAGGCATGGGGTCGTCAGTGCGTGCCCGTCCAGACCGTCAACGCCGATGCTGAATCGTTCAGCAGCGTTTCGAGTGCGCTCGAGTCGGGTGACCTTGACGAGAGCGTTATCGAGGCCATTGCGGAGGCCGACGACGACCTGATGATGAAATATCTCGAAGGTGAGGAGCTTTCGCCCGATGAGATTTCTTCGGGTCTGAAAGCGGGAGTCCTCGACCGCAGCATCATTCCAATTTTTGCGACCTCCGCTGCCAACAACACCGGCATGACCGAACTGCTGGACGGCATTATCAGTCTTCTGCCATCACCCGACGACGTCGAGTTGCCCGACCTGCCCGAGGGTGCCCAGGCCGCACTTGTGTTCAAGACGTCCGCCGACCCGTTCGTCGGAAAGCTTTCATATTTCCGTGTATATGGCACAACGCTGAAATCGAACGCACCGCTCTGGAACGTCAACAAGGGCGAAAACGAACGGGTGGGCCAGGTATACCGGCCGGCCGGCAAGGAAAACGAAGCGGTCGACCAGGTCGTCCGTGGCGATATCGGCGTCATCTCGCGTTTGAGCCACACCCAGACATTCGACACGCTTTCCGACAAGGGCAAAGATGTGAAGCTGGTCGGTATCGACCTGCCAACGCCAGTGTTCGCCCTGGCTGTGACGCCGAGCACACAGGCCGATCTCGACAAGATGGCCGATTCGCTGAGCAGGATCACTGAAGAGGACCCCACTCTCGAAATTGAACGGAACGCCGCCACGTCGGAGACCATCCTTCACGGCCTTGGCGATATCCATGTCGACCTGGCAATTGAACGTATTGCCAGGAAGTTCGATGTAAATCTCGATACCGCTTTGCCCAGCATTCCCTACCGCGAAACTGTCATCGGGCAGACATCGGTCTCTTACAAACACAAAAAGCAGTCGGGCGGGCGTGGGCAGTACGGCCACGTCGTCCTCGAGATATCACCCGCCAAAGCCGGAGAGGGCATTACGTTCGGGTCCAAGGTCGTTGGTGGAAACGTGCCCAAGGACTACATTCCGTCGGTCGAAAAGGGTGTCCGAAACGCGGCCATCGGCGGCGTCGTTGCAGGATTCCCGGTTGTCGATGTAGCGGTGATGCTCACCGACGGCTCTTCGCACTCAGTCGATTCATCAGGCATGGCGTTCGAGATCGCCGGTAGCATGGGATTTCGGCAGGCGGTGCGTGATGCAAGGCCAACTCTGCTCGAGCCGGTACTGAAGCTGAAGATTCTCTCGCCCGACGATTGCGCTGGCGACGTTATGGGCGATCTAAGCAGCCGTCGTGCGCGCATTGGCGGAATGGAGCCAAAGGGCAAGGGTCTTACCGAGATCACCGCGGAGGCCCCCGCGTCGATGATGCAGCGATATGCCGCCGATCTGAGGTCGCTTACGAAGGCCCGTGGAGACTTTACGGCGGTTCTGGACCATTACGAGCCGGTGCCGCCACAGGACGCCCAAAAGGTGATAGCGGCACGTGGTTCAGGCGAAGAAGAATAGGTGCCACCGGCACGATCACTGAGAGATTGGTGGGCGTGTGCACGGTTGGGCCTCTCATGCTTCGGTGAGGACGCGACGTACACATTCTTCCTCCCAGGCAGGGAGGGAGTTAGAGAGTGGGTTGGGACGTACCGATAGCCACCACCGCCCACCGACCGACGCGAGTTTATTTTCATCACCATTGTGTCGCTGGAGTCCTTCCACTGTGGTCGGCATATCGAGTGCCGACCGGCGCCCCCGCGGCGCGTTGTGATGAACCAGGTGCCCTCAGAACAGTTTTTAGCCGAACAGAGGGTTCGAGCCGCCAAACGAGTCTATTGCTGTGCCCGTAACTGCGGAGCTGGCATCCGAAGCTAGGAACAGCGCTACCTCGGCTATCTCGGAAGGGTCCATCAGCTTCGGGTTTTCCGCACGTCCGGTCGTGTTGAACGCGGCCCTGAAACCTTCTGTATCGGTCCCACCGGGGCAGATTGCGTTCACGTTGATTCCGTGCTCGTACACCTCGGCTGCGAGTGATTCCGTAAGACTAATCAGGCCTGATTTCGTGACACGGTAGGCACTTCTGCCGGCCCCACCCTTCCGGCCGCCTATCGAGGAAATGTTGATAATCCTGCCGTAGCCGCGGTCGATCATGCCCGGCAGTATGGCGCGGGTGAGCAGAAATGCCCCGGTCAGGTTTACGTTCAGCACATCGCGCCAGAGATAGGGATCAAGCTCCATGACCGGGATGCGACCGTGGATGATCGCGGCGTTGTTGACGAGAATATCGACACCGCCGAACTCGTTTTCTGCAGTGCGGGCCATGCTTTCGATATCGGCCTCAACCCCCATGTCGGCAACAACGGCAAGCGCCTGGCTGCCGAACCCACGAACCGAATCCGCTACGTCCTCGATCTCGCTGGCCGTGCGCGCTGTTGCCACGACGTTAGCGCCGGCCTCACCGAATGCGAGTGCAATGGCCCGGCCGATGCCTTTGCTGGCACCGGTCACAAGTGCGGTTCTTCCTGAAATTGATGTCATGCACGAAATGATAACCCCGGCGGGCACCTCCGCTTCCTCGTCCTGATTATTTACCGGAATACTTACCGGCATGCCCGGTGAATCATTGCCGATAACCTGAACTTGTTACCTGATCCGCTCGGCTCAACGGTGTTGTTCCAGTACCTTTCGCCCCTGATCGGTTTCACATTTCTTCTGCTCACGCTGCAATTCTAGCGAGTAGGTGCCAGGCATTACCGATGAACGGGTAGTTAACTCGTTCATGAAGGGATAATCGGCAGGATCACCCGCGACGTCAGTTCAGCGCTTGTGTGAAGCGTATTGTCGGCTTTGACCATCTTCGTGTGCCGACCCACAGGTTCGCCTGTGTTCGGGTTCACATCGAACCTCGGGAAGTTCGAGCTCGAAATGTCGATTCGAATCCGGTGCCCCTTTTTGAATACGCTCGAGATCGGCCACAGCGTGATCGTCGCTTCGACCGGCTCGCCGGGGGTCATCATCTCGGGCTCGGTCCACGAGTTGCGATAGCGCATCCGCAGAATCGTGTCGGTCAGGTTCAGGTGGTATCCGTCCGGGTAGTCGTCGCTTTCCGGGTAGACATCGATCAGCTTCACGGTGATATCGGTATCGACCGCGGTTGAAGAAACCCACAGCTTCACCGAAACCTCGCCGGTGACCTCCGTATCGTCCTCCAGAGGATCGGTCTCGAAAGCCAGCACATCGGGCCGGTCCTTCAAGAGCGGATACGGCTCCTCGGCACCGATCCACTCGGGCCCCTCTTTCTGGTGGAACCCACCCGCTGCGATCACCTCGCTCAGGTTGTTTCGGGCGAGCGTCCACTGGTCGAGAAACGGTGGGACGTCGTCAAGGGCAGGTCCCCCGTCTTCGGGCGAAGTGATCTTGAACATTCCGACCAGTTGACCACCAACGGTCGGGACCGGGTGTTCGGGATCGTAGGTGTACGTCAGTGAGCCATCCTCATCTTCCGACGCAAAAGGATCGAGCGATCCGTCCTCTTGCATGTAAAGCGTCTGGAACTGAGTACGCCCAAGTGGCCACTCGGCCTCGTCGCGCCAGTAACCGCCGTGATTCAGGTGCCCCTCTGCGGTCTTCGTGCCGTCCCCGGTGCCCAGGACATACAGGCGAACGGGCGGGTCGTCTTCCGGCGCAGTGATCCCTTTCAGGTGCCGATCGAAGAACTTCAGCCGTTCAGGGTTGTAAATCTCGTTGCCCCAGACACTTGCTTTGCCAGTGTCAACATCTCCGTGCCACGACCCGGTGGCTCGCATTCCGCCGTGTCACCAGGCACCCAGAACAAGCCGAGTCGGCGATTCGTTCTGGTGGTCCATGGCGATGAAATAGTTGGCGGTTGCGCCGACGAAGTTGTCGTACCAGCCGCAGGAAACGGTCATGGGCACGTCGGCATGTTGTCCAAGCTGAAAGAGTGGCTCCTGGTTTGCGGCCTCCTGGGCCCACCATTCGTCATACTCGCCCCGGTAGTAGTAGTCGAAAACGGTCTTTTCTAAATCAGGAGCAACCCTGAGCGCCGTTTCGCCGGGTTTCAGTGGGAATTTCTGGAGCCATTCACCCATGTCCCGCATGGCGTCAAGGATGATGCGGGCCTTTTCCAGATCGTCACCGACCTCGTGACTGTCGAGGGCATGAAGGTGTGCCGCTCCGAACATCTGCAGTGACATTGCGCCACCCTCGCGGGCCTCGTGTCTGTAGATATCGGTCGGGCCCGCCTCGACCCACATGGCGGCGAGGTGCGGGGGCTTGCGGAGAGCGAGCTGTGTTTGCGTTATGGCGCGGTGTGAAGAGCCGAGTGTGCCGATATTGCCGCTGCACCAGTCCTGCCCGGCAAGCCACTCGACGGTGTCGTAGCCATCGTCGCCTTCCCACGGATTTATCGTGTGGTAGTAGTGGCCGTCGCCTTCGCTGCGAAAACGTGAACGTAGATCCTGAACGACGAATGCGTAGCCGCGGCGGGCGTAGTAGGGAATGACATCGTCCCACTCGGGGGCGGTCTTGTCGTAGGAAGTGCGGACCAGCAGGGCGGGTACCTGTTCATCAAGCGGGCTGCCGTCGCCGTGATTCGGCAGGTAGATGTCGGTAGCGAGTTTTATCCCGTCGCGCATCGGGACCATCACGTCGCGCAGGGCGTGAAAGCCGTAAAGAGGCTGGGAGGGAATGTTGGTGGTTGTCATTGCCGAGCGAGTTTAGTCGCTCGGGCAGCGTGCGTCACCGCTACAGACGGTTATTTCACGCTGACATCTGAACCCCGCGCTCTCCTCTTCCCGACCCCTGCGGAGGGATCGAAAGACAGCACGGGTAGAGTTGGTCAATTCAGCCGACACCGATCCTGCCATCACCTGCCGTACTTGCGCAGCAACAGTGGCTAAATTAATACTGCGGATCGCAAGAGAGAACACTGCGTTGCAGGATCGGACTGCGTCCCTCCGCTCCGGTCGGGAAGAGGACACGGTGTTGATCGAACCGGTCGATTTCAACTAATGCCATCACCCCGGAATAACCGGAAGCGTTATGTGCGAGGGGTGTAGGGAGTCGTGGTAGACCTGCTGGTTGGCGACGGTGATTTCGGTGTCGGTGGCTATCGGGTTTCCGCTGTTCAGGTTGCGGTTGTAGCGCGGGAAGTTCGAGCTGGAGATCTCGACTCGGATGCGGTGACCTTCCTCGAACAGGTTTGACGTGTCCCACATATCGATATCGAACTCGTAGATCTCGCCCGGAGCCATCATTTCCGGATTGTCGGTACCGTTGCGGAACCTCGCCCGCACGATGCCCTCGCACAGGATGATCGGCCTGCCTTCTTCGCCGTCTTCGGCCGCCGGTTCGACATCCACTAAAGCCGCCGTGAAATCGGTGTCGAGCGCGTCGGACGACGCCCATATGGTCGCTGTAACCGGGCCGGTAACCTCTACCGCCTGGGTCAGCACCGCAGATGTAAAAGTCAGCACATCCGCGCGTTGCTCGATCGCGGTGCGATCACGCGGACCACACAGGTCGAGGCTCTGGTACTGCGCCCCCCAAGACGGCACAGGATCGGCGGGGTCGTACGTAAACCTGTCGGCAGTTTCATCGATAGCCGCCAGATCGGGCGAAAGCCAGCCGCCCGTTCCCGCCGAATCGCCAGTTCCGTGCAGGTAGTACTTCGTCCACTCCGTTCGGGCCAGCGGCCACTCGTTCTCGTACCGCCACTCGTTCTGGCCCATCACAAACAGCTTGATCGGCGGCTCATCGTCGATACCGGTGTCGATTCCCTTCAGCCGCTGGTCGTACCAGTGGGTGTGCATGTCGACGATGTCCCACAGGCCCTGCCTGCCGAAAGTGCGGTCCTGGTACTCGCCGTTTTCGCCCATCGGCTCCCGACCCCACGGCGAGACCTGGTGACTCCACGGCCCGACAATCAGCTTGGTCTTCTTGCGGGCGTCTTCGGTCCGCGCCTGCGTCGTCCAGCCGTTGAATAGCTTGAAATTCTCGTGCGAAAGCGAATCGAACCAGCCCGTAATGAACAGCGACGGCACCGCCATCTCGGAGTACTTGTTGCGCAGGCTGTAGCTGTCCCACCAGTCGTCATACTGCTCGTGGTCGATCACGCCCTTGTAGTAGGGGTGCGTCCGGGTGACCACCTCCATCGCGGTGTCGATTGGCAGTGTCTTAAAAAACTCCTGCTGGTCGTAGTGCTTGAGCGACTCGCTCTGCATCGAGTGGCCCAGCATGTTGAGAAACGTGAGTGAGACGCTGTGGTGGATCACGCCGTTCACCCGGTGGTGGCCGTAGTTGTCCTGTTGCGAGGCGATTGGGGCGACTGCTTTCAGGTACTTCGACCGCAACGATGCGGGAAGGGTTTGGGTAAAGCCGGGGTACGACAGACCGAATGTGCCGACATTGCCGTCGCACCACGACTGCTGGCCGACCCATTCGTGGGTGTCGTAGCCGTCGTTTAATTCGCAGACGTAAGGATCCCACTCCCCGCCGGAATCGCCGCGGCCCCGGCAGTCCTGCACTACCACCGCGTAGCCACGCTCGATGAACTTCCGGGTCCAGCCCATGTAGCGCGGCTCCTGGTTATCGTAGATCGTCCGCAGTAACAGAGCCGGCCACGGTCCATCGCCCTGCGAACTTGCGGGAAGCCAGATGTCAGCCGAGAGATTCACCCCGTCGCGCATGGGCACAGGGATGTTGATCATCAGTCGGCCGGGTTCGACGAGTGGTTCGTACTGCGAGGTCACGCTTGCGGGTCCTTGTTAGGGATTTGGATTGATCGCAGCATTGTGTGCCCGCGAGGAGCGATGGGCAATGCCTTTGGGGTCTTTCTCCTGGGTCGGCGAGGCAGATCAATCGCTCCGCGGTAGTCAACCATTTGGGAGTAAGCTTCGGCCCGTTATTTCATTTTCTCGCGCAGCTGGTATCAGTCAACCGCAATGCCACAACTGGAGCCACCGAATGTCCTTCAAAGTCGTTATCACCATGAACAACCGTCCGCCCAGTGAGATCACGCTGAACGTGATCCGAGATGCCGGACTCGAGGTGGAGTACGTGAAGTGCGCCACTGAAAACGAGGTAATAACGGCTGCGCAGGGTGCCGATGTGCTGCTGGTTGGCACCGTTCCGCACACTACCCGGAGGGTGCTGGAGGCGCTGCCAAATCTGAAGATGGTCGGCCGCTCGGGCGTCGGCGTCGATTCAGTCGATCTTGACGCCGCGACCGAGCTTGGAATCTGCGTTACCAACACCCCGGGAATCAACACCAGCGAAGTCGCCGATCACGCAATGGCGATGCTGCTTTCGATCACCCGAAAGATCCCCGAGCAAACTGCGGCGTTGAAGAGCGGTGCGTGGTCGGACCGGCCCCAGGAAGTTGAAAAGCTGCGGGGGCAACTGCGCCGGATAGCCGGCACCACGGTCGGTATTTTTGGACTGGGCAGTATCGGCAAGGCGTTTGCGATCCGGGTGCGCGGGTTCGGTCCGGAAAAAATCATTGCGCACGACCCGTACGTACCGCAGACAACGGCCGACCTTTTCGGCGTTCAACTGGTCGATTTCGACACGCTGCTTGCAGAATCGGACTTCATCACCGTTCACTCGCCAGCAACTGTCGAGACCAACCATATTTTCAACATCGACGCGTTCAGAAAGATGAAGTCGTCTGCGATATTCATCAACTGCGCCCGGGGTCCGCTGGTTGACGAGGCGGGACTGCAGGAGGCGCTTGAGACCGGCGAGATAATTGCCGCCGGAATCGACGTGACGGAGGTCGAGCCGCTGGACGCAGAAAGCCCGCTCCTCAAAATCGACAACCTGACGATCAGTCCGCATGTGGCCGGGACATCGGAAGTTAGCGGGGGTGAGGGTGCCCGACGCTGGGGCGAAAACGCTGTAAAAGTGCTTACTGGCAAGGCCCTGCACGGGCTTGGCAATCCCGAGGTTGTAAAGCGAATTGCAGTGCTGCGGGCGCAGGGCCCGAGCCGGTGGGACGGCATTCCCGACCCGGTAACCGTGGCGTGGAGCTAGGGGGCTCGAGCGACCGTGGCCTCCCTCCCTGCCCGGGAGGGAGTTAAAGGGTAGGTCGGAGCGTGCAAGTCATAAGTCTGAGCGTGCGTAAACATTCACCCACACCTAACCCTCTCCCTCGTAGGGAGAGGGGACATGCTATCGCTCCGCCACCACCCACACCCGTTCGCCGTCCGTGCTGACCGTCACCGTCCCGCGGTCGCGAGTTACGTACACGGATTCCTCAGGCAGGCGTTCGTACAGCCGCTGCATCACTTCGTCATGGGGGTGACGAACTGGTTTTTGATGCCGGTCGTGACGATTGCCAGGGCCGTGTCGACGGCGTCGAGGAAGACAGGACCGGTCGAAGTTCTGCTGCCGTGGTGCCCGACCTTCAGCACTGTCGATCGGACCCGCTGGTTGGTCTGCAGCAGGTCGGTTTCGGCTCTCGTTGTCATATCGCCGGTGAACAGGAACGACACACCGCGGAAGTCGAGCCGGACCACTGTGCCTTCGTCGTTGAAGTTCGAGCATTCGACAAGTACGCAGTTCGTCTGAAGCACGGTCATCGCGACATCGTCATCCAGCGTGACAACGATTCCCGGTTGTGCCGTGATCACCCTCTCGTCACCGGAAATCAACTGCGTCCAGCTTTCGTAGATTGCCGAATCGTCGGGCACGCCGGAATCGACTATGGTACCGACATCGAACCCCTCGACGATCCGCTGCAACCCGCCCATGTGATCGGCGTCGGGGTGGGTTGACAGCACGACGTCGATGCGCCGGTCGAGCGGCGGTAAGACCGACTCCAGGTTCTGCACAGCCAGGTCGGAATCGTCTCCGCCATCAATAAGCAGCCTCGTTCCCGACGGCGTTTCGACCAGGATCATGTCGCCCCGGTTTGTCTCAAAGAACCTGAACTTGAGGTCACGGGGTGACGAATCCGTCAGGACGAAGCCAATCAGTGAAGCGGCCGCGATCAGCCAGACAGCAATCACTGTGTATGTGTATCGACTTTTTCTCGGGTTCAGCGCGATTCCGGTGACAGTTGTTCCACCGATTCCAGTGCTGCGGAAAACGGCCGTCAGATGCCTCAATCGCGCGCTCAACGCTCGACGGTGGAGCAGGGCGAAAAGAACTCCGTACCACGCTGCCATCAACGCAATCGACACTTCATTAGCGGCATTCACCGTCCCGAACGGTAGTGAAGCGAACGTGTTGGCGATGAACGGCATGTAGTTGCCGAGGCCCAGCGCGATAACACTTACGGCTACCACGGGCTCGGTCGCCAATGCGCCTGCAACCGCAACAAGCACCGATCCTCCGATGAAAAGTGGAAGCACAGGCACCAGCAACAGTGTGCTCGGAATGCCCCAGACCGGGACTTCACCAAAGTAAAAGGCCACAAGCGGCGCGGTGACGAAGGTCGCTGCGATCGAGACCGACATACCGTAGACGATTCCGGTCAGGGGCCGTTTGGCGATAGCGGGTACACGCCTCGACGATTCGATCCATTCGCTGCCCCGCGCCGCGAAACGCGAGCTGAACAGCGCAATGCCGAGCACCGCGGTGAAGCTGAGCTGGGGGTTTCCTAACCGCCTGGATTGGTCCGAGCGAAACGATGCTGCTGTTCGGTGCATTGATCGGTGCCACGGCGATACTCGTATTCACGAAATCTCCTGAGTTACGTAACGCAGGCTGATCCACCACCGCCCGCGAGTGGTTATACCCGTCGGTTCGCGCCTAGAATGCGTCCCGAAAACAAACCACCTTGGCCCGCACCAGGAGAAAGCTCCCGTCCAATGAAGATCGAGCAAATTTCAGTAACCGTGTTCAACACAACGTCGAAAAAGGTCAACGACACCGATGGGCACACCCATCCCGGGCCGGAACACGATTCGCAGGAGGCTTTGCTGACAATTACGGACGATGAAGGCAACTCCGGCTATTCATTCGGTTCGTCCGAATCGCTGCGGCCTTATGTGATCGACAACTACGTCAAAAAGGTCTTCATGGGTGAAGACCCGATGGACCGAGAAAAACTCTGGATCAATCTTGCGAAGTGGCAGCGAGGCAGCGGGGCGAACCTGACCGACCGCACTCTTGCTGTCGCCGAAATGACGCTCTGGGACCTCGCCGGCCGTGCGCTCCACACCCCGGTCTGGAAAATGCTTGGCGGCTTTCGCGACAAAGTCCTGGCTTACGGATCGACCATGTGTGGCGATGAAGAGCCGGGTGGTCTTGCCACTCCCGAGGACTACGCGAATTTTGCTGAGTGGATGGTGAACCGTGGCTACAAGGCGATCAAGCTCCACACGTGGATGCCCCCGGTTTCGTGGGCTCCCAGCGTAAAGATGGACATCAAGGCATGCGCGGCTGTCCGTGAGGCCGTTGGACCGGACTTCCCGCTGATGCTCGACGCGAACCACTGGTATTCGCGTATGGAAGCCCTCGAATTGGGCAGGGGCATTCAGGCACTAGATTACTACTGGTACGAAGAGCCGATGGACGAGCATTCGACCGAGTCGTACCGCTGGCTCGCTGAACAGCTGGAAATTCCGATCATTGGCCCTGAATACGCATACGGCAAGTTCCACACCCGGGCCGAGTGGATCGCGACCAGGGCGTGCGATATTTCCCGGGTGGGCGTTGCCGATGTAGGTGGAATCGGTCCGAGCATGAAGATCGCCCACCTTGCCGAATCGTTCAACATGGACTGTGAAATCCATGGTGGTGGTGCCGGAAACCTTGCAGTAATCGGCGCTATTTCCAACACGACATGGTACGAGCGCGGCCTGCTGCACCCGTTCATCGATCACGATGAAGTCCCGAAGCACCTGAACTCGATTGTCGACCCGATGGACGCTGACGGGAATATCCCGATGCCGACGCTTCCGGGTCTTGGCGAAGATATAAATTTTGATTACATCACCGAGCGCACAATCGAGACACACTGAGAAGAGGCGCAATCATTCGAGACTCGAACTTCTGCGGCAGATCGTCTCGATAGAGGGCTTGTTGCCCGCTTCGACCTTCGTATAATTGCCCGGCTGGCGATACCAGGTATCCGATGTCGCTGAACAGTGCAGTTACTAATTTAATTTGAGCTGACACGCCCGCGCTATCTGCTTCCGTTTATTACGGGGGCGGGGGATGCGGGCGTTGCTATAGATTCAGGAGAAAAGTCATGACGCAACAGGCCTGGGCATTCCTCGGTGGGAAGCAAGTTCCCCTTGAGGACGCGAAGGTAGGCGTCAGGACGCACGCTCTCCATTACGGCACGGCGGTGTTCGAGGGGATTAGGGGCAACTGGAACGAGCGTACGGGCAAAGTGGTCATATTTCGATTGAAGGAGCACTACGAACGGCTTCTACGCGGTTGCAACATCCTGCGCATCGACCTTCCATACTCGGTGTACGATCTCTGCAAGATCACAACCGATCTACTCGAACGAAACGGCTACCGGGAAGACGTGTACATCCGCCCCCTCGCGTTCAAAGGCGAACAGCTCGTCGCCAATCTGAACCTCAAGACGGTGGAGGACGAGTTCACGATCGTGATCGTTCCGTTCGGCTCGTACATCGATAACACTCGACCGCTCAAATGCCAGACTTCCTCGTGGCGAAGGCCGATGGACTCCTCGATGCCGACGGGCGTCAAGATTTCCGGTCTGTATACCACCAGCATTCTTGCGAAGACCGAGGCGATTGCGGCCGGGTTCGACGAGGCGATTCTGCTCAACCAGGACGGCACGGTGTCAGAGGGCAGCGGCGAAAACCTGTTCATGGTCCGTGACGGCGTCATCATCACTCCGTCGGAAACGGACAACTGCCTGCTGGGTATAACGCGCGACTCGGTCATCCGTCTGGCCGGGGAAGAACTCGGAATGGACGTCGTCCAGAGGCACATCCACCGCTCGGAGTTGTACCTGGCAGAAGAGGTTTTCCTTACCGGCACAGCCGCGCATGTCATCGCAGTCGGCGAGCTCGACCACCGCGCTATCAGCACTGGTGAAACCGGACCGATCACGAAAAAGCTTCAGGATCTGTATTTTTCGTCTGTTGTTGGTGACAACGATAAGTATTCTGACTGGTGCACGCTCGTATCGCCCTCGGGCGGATGACGGACCCTGGGCCGTTTGAGCCGGAAGACGTTGCCGTTCTGGCCCGGCGATACGGATCGGGTCGACGTGTGGTCGCAGCGTGCTGGCACGACGGATCTCGGGGCACCAAAACTGGGCTAGAAAAGGTAGTGACCGGCCAGATGAATACTGATCCGCTGGCGGTGAGGGACGTCTTCGCAAGCCACTATTTTCTGCTCGCTTTTCTTGCAAGTCTCGGAACGACGCAGGTTGCGGTATCCATCTCGGGGGCACGTGGTCTGTGGCTTACGCCGCACCGAACGGTAACTCGCTGGCTGGGGATCGCCCTAATCGTTACCGGGTTCTTGATCTTCTTCGCCCAGCCGCTGTGGATAGAGGGACCGTGGGCGGCAGGATCGGTCGAAGCCGACTCGGTGAGTCGAGAGTGGGGGCAGGCCGACTGGGGAGACCTGAGTGGGGCGCGGAACGTCAACGATATTCATGGCGGACTGGACGGCACCAAGCAGGCGATCTGGTTTCCGCTTTCCGCGGTGCTGGCATTTGCAATTTCCGCCCTGTTTGGCGCACTGAATTTACGCGTATTTAAGACCGCGGTTGGCCCGGCCGAACGACTCGGGCTTGATGAAGAAGATGCTGGCGGGTTGACCGGTCTTGCACGCCGGTCATATTTCTCGAACCTGCCGGTTTCGTGGCGGCTTTTTACTTCGGAAGTTGGCGAGATCTGGCGCACTGGACTTGCATCCGCCGACCGCTGGAGCGTGTTCAGGGTGATTTTCGGAAGGTCAGGGGAATGAACTCGCTCGACGCCGACCTTGTGATACGGCTGAACGGCCTTTCGGGGAACATCGCGATTTTCGACGACCTGATGCGGTTTGTTGCCAGCGACTACCTGATGCCACTGATTTTCTCACTCTGCATGCTGGCGCTGTGGTTTTCGGGTCGTAGTCCGGCAGAGCGAGCGAAATACCAGCTTGCCACGCTCGTCGGTATCAGTGCGCTTGCACTTTCGAACATCGCCGTCTGGCTCATCAACATCACCTGGGAGCGCCCGCGCCCGTTTATCGATCACGGAGATCAACTGAACCTGCTGTTCTACCCCCCGACGGACCCGTCGTTCCCCGCGAACCCCGTGGCGATTGGATTTGCCGCCGCCGCTGCGGCGTGGAGCGTCAACAGAAAATTCGGCTGGTGGATGTTCGCGGCCGCGAGCCTGTACGGCTTTTCACGGCTATACGCCGGTGTTTTCTATCCGACCGATATCGTCGGCGGCGCGATCGTGGGGGTAGCTGTATTCGGATTCACCAGCTACCTGCGCCGGTTCCTCGAACCGCTCGTGACCACGTTTGTCAGGCTCATGCGCGGTTTGTCAGCCGCCTGATTCTGCGTCGCCATCGACGTCGCAGACGTTCCGATAACGGATTGCTTATCTTGATGCTCGGAGCCCGGACCCAGACCCTCCGGACCCTTGGTGAAACGGTCGGCTCTCGCTGTGGTGAGTGACCCTCCAGAAGCATGTCCGGATTGGTCTCGAATAGGTCTATGGCGTCCTGTTCATCGACCAGCTCGGTAACTACGTCGAATGCATCGCTGAGTTCTGGCGACCTCGGTGCCTGGACCGCGTGCATTTCGGATGCCACAACATGGGCGATGCCGCGCCTGACGAACTGCTCGGCAGCCCTCTTTGCGCCTGCACCGTTCTGCCCTGTCAAGCTTCCGGCGGCGATCTGGACGACCACGCCATCGTTGACAAGCCCCTGCAGACGCTTTGGCCGACGTTGAAATTCGATGTTTCGTTCCGGATGGGCCAGTACTGGCACGAGCCGTCGTGTAAGGAGCCGCCCGATTACGTCCTCTATATAGGACGGAGCCCTGTTGAACGGCGGCTCCACCAGCAAAAACTGGGTCCTGTTAAGAGTGATCGCACCCTCAGCGTCGACGAGGTCGGGCAGTGAAGTGTCGAGTCGATTTGTCATACCGGTGAAGATGCGGACCGACGGCGCGTTTCTCTGGGCCGAATCGCTTCGCAGGGCGGCGTTCAACGTATCGGCCAAGTCACGGACCATTCGTGGGCTCTGGCGTTCAAGTTCCATGTCGCGATAGTGGGGGGTTGCCACTATCGTGTCGGTGCCGTCGCGTGCGGCCATTCGGGCCATCGCCAGGCTCTCTTCGACCGTAACCGGACCATCGTCCAGCCCCGGCAATATGTGTGCGTGGATGTCGACTCGTGCCATTAGTAGCTAATTCCTCGAACGCGCCCGCTGCGGGCCGTGCCAGTTAGTTGCCTCTATGTTCGGGCCGTCAGGCGGCGAAAAGCTTCACCGTACTCGAAACCGTAACCTTTTGCCGCATCGGCGTGGTGTGCCCGCATGCGCAGGTCCATATCGGAACCAAACGATAAACCAGGAATCTGGCTTTTGTGCTGCGCCAGTGCCTTGATCTTCGTATCGACTGAATCAGTAACGTCCACGATCACATCGGCCTGATCGGTACCCCAGTAAAACAGGTGCTTCACCTTGTAGGGCTCGATGCCGCCTGTGAGCTGTTCAGGGAAATGCAGGTGGTCCCGGGCATAAGGGTAGATGGCATCCTGGACCGTTATCCCAACGCTCCTGTGATCGCGGTGTTGGAAGCCGTTGGTGCGGTTCTGGTCGTGAGTGAAAACGACCTCCGGGCGATACTTTCTGAGGACACGAACGATCTCGCCGAGGAATACACGGTCTGCATCAAGCTCGCCGTCCGGGTGATCAAGCACCACGATGTCGCCGACTCCGATCGCATCGGCCGCTGCCCTCTGTTCGGCCGCTCGAATTTCCACGATTCGGTCTGAAATCATAGCGAGGTCGTTCGAACCACTACTACCCGTTGTGCACTGGACGTACGTGATTTCAGTGCCGTTCGCGGCCCACAGTGCCGCGGTAGCCCCGGCACCAATCTCTGCGTCGTCCGGGTGGGCGAATATCACCATCGCCCGCCGCGGTACTTCTTCGATCACTTCATATTTCGTCACCCTGTTCGGTGTCGAAAAAGGGTAGGTCATTGGTTCTCCCGAGGGTGGTTCACCAGGCTGGCAGCGTGCACGAAGCAACCCATGATAGCGACAGGGCGGGATACTTCACTGATTTCTGGCAATGAGAAGCGAACGCCCGGTGCCGGATATAGACTTTAAATACGTTCTCGTGTCGTCACTCGCAAAACGCCGGAAAGACACCGGAACCCCGGAACTGGAACCCTGAGCTGGAAGCAAAGCAACACAACGCGCCCGCGCCGGTAAATAAACAGAACGGTGTGGAATCGGAGAACCCATGTCGGCAGTTGCCACTATCGATCCTGAAATCAAGCGAATCATCGAAAATGAAGAAAAGCGCCAGCGTGAACAGCTGGTGATGATCGCTTCTGAAAACTACACCAGCGCCGCGGTGCTCGAGGCCACGGGATCGGTGCTTACCAACAAGTACGCCGAGGGCTACCCCGGTCGCCGCTACTACGCTGGCTGCGAGAACGTCGACATTTCCGAACAACTTGCCATCGACCGTGCAAAGGAACTGTTCGGTGCCGACCGCACCAACGTGCAGCCCCATTCTGGGTCGCAGGCGAACATGGCGGCATTCTTCGCACTCGCAGCACCTGGCGACCGGATCATGGGCATGTCGCTCGACCACGGCGGGCATTTGACACACGGCTCGCCGGTCAACTTCTCAGGCAAGCTCTACGAGTTCGGGCACTATGGTGTGGACCCCGATAGCGAGGCACTCGATTACGACGAGGTGCAACGCCAGGCCGAAGCGTTCAGGCCTTCGGTGATCATTGCCGGTTATACCGCGTATCCGCTGACGATCGATTTCAAGCGTTTTCGTGAGATTGCCGACTCCGTTGGAGCGGCATTACTGGTCGATATGGCCCACATCGCCGGCCTGATCGCCGGCGGCGCACACCCGTCGCCTGTGGGACTTGCCGACATCGTGACAACCACTACCCACAAGACGCTGCGGGGTCCCCGTGGCGCAATGGCCCTGATGACGAAGGACCTTGCTCGCAAGTACAACTCGGCAGTGTTCCCGAACATGCAGGGCGGTCCGATGCAGCACGTGATCGCAGCCAAGGCCGTGGCATTCCGGGAAGCGATGCGCCCCGAATTTAAGGACTACGCCCACCAGATCGTGCAAAACGCGAAGGCGCTTGCGAGCGGGCTTTCGGCAGGTGGTCTGAGGATCGTTGCCGGTGGGACCGAAAACCACCTGATGCTTGTCGATACACGGCCGCTGGGACTCACCGGACGGGATGCCGAGGCCGCGCTTATTGCCGCGGGCCTGGTCGTGAATAAGAATGCCATACCGTTCGACCCTGAACCGCCGATGGTCACATCGGGCGTTCGAATTGGGACTCCGGCGCTAACGTCAAGACAACTGAACGTAACGGATATGGAGCAGGTTGCCGGGTACATTCTCGAAGCGCTCAGGGCTCATGCCGACGAATCGAAACTATCGAAACTCGGCACTGAAGTAGCAGGTTTCGCATCGAAATTCCCTGTGCCGGGTCTCGATAGCTAACCTGGCTTACGGGCAGCCAAAACGGTGGAATTGTGCCAACTGGCTTGCAGCTACCGATTGCAGCCACGAAAATGGGTACAGACGCGCTGTAATGGCGTGATAAACTGAATCGGTTTCGCGCTAATTAGAAGAACACGGTGGATAGTTGAGAAAGTACGAATTAGTCTGGATTCTCGGTAACGATGCTGGCGAAGAGCAGGGTGCCGAGTCCGTCGAGAAAATCACTTCGCTTGTGACTGATGCCGGTGGCGAGGTATCGGCAATGGATATCTGGGGCAAACGGACGCTTGCCTATCCGATCCAAAAGAACAACGAGGGCTACTACCTACAGGCCAACTTTGAGCTGGACGGCACAAAGGCACAGGAGCTTGAGCACGCGATCGATGCCGATCAGTTGATTATTCGACACCTGCTGGTCCGGGATGAGCCGAAGCCGATCATCGTCGAAGCAGAGGCTGCGCAGTAGATCGATAAGCCTAATCAGCGAGACCTAAAGAGCTACAGGCAATTTTCAATTGAGTCTTAATCAAATACTCCTCATCGGGCGCGCAGGTACTGACCCCGAGATGCGCTACACGCCCAGTGGAACTCCGGTCACAAACTTCCGCCTTGCGGTAAGCAACAACCGGCGCGACCAGAACGGCGAGTGGACCGAGGACACCGAATGGTTCACGGTAACGGCCTGGGAACGCCAGGCGGAATCGGTGAATCAATACCTGGCAAAAGGTCGTCGCGTTTTCGTCGACGGGCGATTGTCGACACGGCAGTACACAAGCAATTCCGGCGAGGCACGCACATCGCTGGAAGTTCGAGCGTTCAAAGTCGTCTTCCTAGATTCCCCAGGCGGTGAATCTGCGGGCGCCGATGCACCACCTGGTGCACAATCTTATTCACCAGGCTCATCGGGTGCGTCAGGTTCTGACACACCTGCGACAAGCAACCCAACAGAAGACGTGGAGGAACTGCCCTGGTAGCAGTTTCCGCGTGGGGTCCGGCCGGTGTTTGCCGTGCGGTTCCACAGTCCATTCCGCGAGGTAAAAAATGACCACTCCCCAACCCACCCAGGGCGCACGCCCTCCGTTCCGCCGCGGCGGCCGCCGCCGCCGCCAGTGTTACTGCAAGGAAAACACTGTCGATTACAAAGATGTTTCCAGCATTCGTCGATTTATTACTGACCGTGGTCGGATCGAACCCGGCAAAAAATCCGGAAACTGCGCCAAGTGTCAGCGGAACCTGACGACGGCCATCAAGCGGGCACGCCACCTGGCGCTGCTCCCGTTCGCTCCCGATCACCTTCGAGTGACAGGATCTGTAACGCCAAACGCCAGGGCTATCGATGACGAAGAAGAAATATCCACAGACGACGAGCAGACCAAAGCAACCGCAGAGTCGGTGGATAACGACGGCACGACTGAAGCGGCACCTGAAGCTGCTGCAGACGATAAACCTGAAGATGCGGTCGTGACCGAAGTCGCAACGGACGATGCTTCGGACGAGTCTGAGTCTGAAAAAGATTCATCTGAACAAGTCGAGGCTACCGACGACGATGCAGAGGTCCATGAGACATCCGACGATGAGCCGGAAACGGAATCCGAAGGCGATGAGTCGCCGGAAGATACTGTAGAAGCCGAATCAGAAGAGGACGATTCCACTGCTGAAGCTGAATCCGAGGAGCCTTCTGAAGACGTTTCAACTAGCGAGCCAGAAACGGATGCCGAGCCGGAAGCCGAAGCCGACAGCGACGAAGAAGACAAGTAGTCGCTTCTGGCCGATCAATTCATCGTTATCAGGGCTGGAGTTACTGACCGGGTAGCGGTCCCGCTTTAGCCATCACTGAGTGCCGAAAATGTCCCCAGAAGACAGTCAAGAAAATAGTCCGGAAAACGAAAACGCCGAGCCGAACGAGTCCCAGGACCCACAGCGATCGACCGACGTCCCGAGCGTTGATTACGTTGCCGGCCGTCGCAGTATCACCACGCGCGGCGCGGTAAGTCGGCGGCAGATGGTTGAGGAAAAGCGCCAGCTGCAACTCAAGTCCCGGCCGTTCATCATCGCTGCAGCAATTGTGCTCATCGGTCTCCTGGTGATCCCCGTCTACGCATATTTTCAAATTTTCGTTTTTCCGCCGCGTGAGCTGGCGCTCAGGGTCGCCGATACCGAATACACGCGTGGCGACGTCGTAAATTTCATTCGATTCAATCAACGGATGAGTGAAGACCTCGGCGTCCCGTTCGAGATCGGGAACTCGTTGTTCGAGGCCCTCCTGACTTTGCAGGAAAATGAGCTCGCGTTTCAACTGGCACCCCAGTACGGGATTGCCGTATCGCCCGAAGAAGTCGACGATCGCGTCGATTTTATCCTCGGATTTGTCGCTACAACCGTCGCTGAGCGCGAGTCGAGGGAGTATAAGGACAATATCGAGGAAGCAAAGCGCCAGTTCATTCACCGCATTGGGATGGACGAGGACGTTTTCCGTGATTTCATCCGCAAGAGCATGTTCAAGGAGCGCCTTCGGGCGGTAATTGCTGAAGAGGTAGATCGAGTACAGGTACAGGTTCATCTCTATGAGATCATCCTGATTAACCGCGATTCCGAAATTCAACGTGCGATGGAACGTGACCTCAGAGGCGGTGATTCGGTCGAAGAAGTGGCCCTGCGATACTCGGACGACCCAAACTTGCAACGCAATCGCGGCGACCGTGGATGGTTCCCGTTCGGGGTGTCGCCCGAGCTCGACGCCCTCTTGTTTGGCCTCGACGCAGATGGAAACCGGATCCTTGCACTTCGGACTCCCAGCGAAGGTCGCTATGATGAAACTACACGAACATATAGCTATGTCATAGTCGATGAAGTAAACGATGCCCGAGAAGTGGATGTAGAAAACCTGGATGCCCTGACGACCCGTGCGATGACGATCTTCTTGAACGAGGAACGCGGCAACTTCGATCTTTACATGGTCCTCGATAGCGAGATCTTCGACTGGGTCAACAAGCAGGTACGGCTTTCTACGATTCTGACAACACCCACACCCGTCCCGTTCGGTGCACAGTTCGGCGGGCTATCGCAACTGGAGCAATAGCCCCGATGGCAGCTGGAGCACGGGCGGCGCATGGTGAATCAACCGGGATTGGTCTTCTGGGCCTCGGGGTTGTCGGCTCGGCGGTTGCCAGGGCCATAATCGAACGCCATCGCCAAGGCGACCCGAACTTCCCGCTTAACTTGAAATCCGTGGTTGTGCGCGACCCTGAAAAAAAACGGGCAGTCGAGCTTGACCGCTCGATAATCTCGACCGACGCCGAATCGGTAATAGCAAACCCTGAAGTTGGAATTGTCGTCGAACTGATGGGAGGCGAAAACCCTGCGTTCGACTACATATCCAGTTCGCTCAAGGCCGGCAAACCCGTGGTGACTGCAAACAAGGAAGTCCTTTCCAAGCGAGGTGGCGAGTTGCTGTCTATCGCCGCCAAAAACGGTGTGCAATTGTTCTATGAAGCAAGCGTTGGCGGCGGCATACCGATTATTGGACCGCTCATGAACGACCTGACGGCGAACAAAATCCAGAGCATCCGTGGAATTATCAACGGGACCACAAATTTCATTCTTTCCAAGATGGCGCACGAAGGTGCCGACTTCAACGATGTGCTCGCCGAAGCGCAATCGCTGGGCTATGCCGAGTCCGATCCAACCGCGGATATCGACGGTTTTGACTCGCTTTACAAGATCTCTGTACTCGCCCGGCTTGCGTTCCACACCGAAGTCCCCGTCGACTCGATTCACCAGGAAGGCATCCGCAATGTCCATGCCAAGGACTTCCGCTACGCCAGCGAGCTCGGTTACACCATAAAGCTCCTCGCGGTGGCTCAGGCCAGCGAAGAAACGGGCCTGCTGGCCCGCGTGCACCCGGCGCTGATCCCGCTCGATGTCCCCATGGCCTCGGTAAACGGGGCGCTCAACGCGGTCGAGGTCGAAGGCGATCTCGTCGGTCCGTTGTGGTTCCAGGGGCCTGGAGCCGGACCAGAGCCGACCGCGAGCGCCGTGATGGGCGATGTACTGCGAATCGCGAAGGGTGGGCCCGGAGCAGCGAAGCCAGTCCAGACACCGGCCCCGTTCGATATCGCACCGATGGGAGATCACGTCTGCCAGTTTTTCCTGCGAGTGACCGTGGCCGACCGGCCCGGTGTGCTGGCAAGTATTGCAAAGGTTCTGGGCGACGCCGACATTAGTATTGATTCGGTTCTCCAGAAAGATAGCGATGTGGAAAACCAGTCGGCCGACCTGGTGATAATGACGCACCCGGCGCAGGAAGCTAAAATGCAGGATGCCGTGAGTTCGCTCAGACAACTTGAGGCCGTGGTGCGACTGGACAGCTTACTGCGGGTTGAAACATACCCGAACCGGTCCTAACGTTTAGATGTGTTGTGTAGTGGCTGTCGTGAGACGCCAGCCAGATCAGGAGTAACTCTTTCATTGCCGATGTTGCCGGGTGTGATCGAAAGGTATCGGGAATTTCTCGAAGTTACCGACGCCACACCTTCCGTTTCGCTCGGTGAAGGGAGCACTCCGCTCGTCAGGTCTCGGAGCATCGGCGATGCGGTGGGCTGCAAGAATCTGTATTTCAAGCTCGAAGGGTGCAACCCGACCGGGTCGTTTAAAGACCGCGGAATGGTAATGGCGATCGCCAAGGCGCTGGAGGCTGGTAGAACACGGATCATCTGCGCCTCCACGGGCAATACCAGCGCGTCGGCTGCGGCATACGGCGCCCGGTACCAACTCGAAACGCTTGTCCTTGTGCCGGCCGGCGAAATAGCGCTCGGCAAACTCGCCCAGGCAATGGCCTACGGAGCCCGCATCCTGGCAGTCAACGGAAGCTTCGATCAGGCCCTGAGCGCCGTGCGGGGTATCGTCGAACTGATGGATATAGAGCTGGTTAATTCGGTGAATCCATACCGAATCCAGGGCCAGAAGACCGGGGCGTTCGAAATCGTCGATGAACTTGGTGAGGCCCCCGATTTTCTGTGTATACCCGTTGGCAACGCGGGCAACATTACGGCCTACTGGAAGGGATTCACTGAATACCAGTCGAAAGGCAGGGCCGAGTCGACGCCACGGATGATGGGGTTTCAGGCGGCAGGCGCGGCACCGATAGTTCTGGGTGAACCCGTGGCCAGGCCAGAGACGATCGCAACGGCGATCAGAATCGGGAACCCGGCAAGCTGGGAACAGGCGGAGGCGGCCCGGGACGAGTCGAAGGGTATGATTGATATGGTCGACGATAACGAGATCGTCGATGCATACCTCCGGTTGGCCCGGGAAGAAGGTATCTTTTGCGAACCTGCCTCGGCCGCATCGGTTGCAGGGTTGCTAAAACTACCTGAACTGGGTGTGGACGTATCGGGAAAGACGATTGTCTGCATTCTCACCGGCAATGGTTTGAAAGATCCCGGGACGGCGGAGAAGCGTGCGCTTGTTGAGCTTGAATATGTCGAACCCGACATCGATTCAGTAATGAACCTTTTGACCGGTGGCAAGTAATTATTTGCCGGTATCTGGCGGCCAGTCTTCAGATTTTACGATGCCCGACCAGGAATCCTGCTCCGGGCTCCTCAATCAAATTTCGAAATAGGGTACGACCAGAATATTGACCTGTTGCACAGCCGGAACCGAGCAAGGAACCTTCGAAGAGTTCGCCGGTTACTGGCAACACCTTATCGATGGGTGCTCCGAACCGACATTCTTCGATTCTCTGACTTGGCAAAAATTGTGGTGGTCGGAGTTCGGGGCGAATTCGGAACTCAAACTGCTGGCTGTTCGTTCCGGTTCGGGCGACATCAAGATGATCGCTCCGTTGATGATCGACGGCAGCGAAATCAGCTTTCTGGGGAGCACGGACCTCGTCGACTACCACGACTTTCTGTCGACGGACCACTCGGCCGCCGGTTCTCTTGAAGCGGTTGCCAGGGCGGTCGACGAGATGCCCGGGGTCAAATCGATCAATCTGCAGTCGATTCCCGGAAACTCGGCAACTATTATCAAATTTCGTGAATTCGCTGAAAAGTTCGGCTGGAACGTAGAGATCCGCCAGGAAGACGTTGCGCCGCGTCTGGCGCTACCCGAATCGTGGGATGCGTATCTTGCCAGTCTACGGAGAAAAGACCGGCATGAGCTGCGTCGCAAGTTACGAAGACTCGACGCGGCCGGGGAGATCAGGCAGATCGAGTTGACCCGGCCCGATGATATCGACGCCGCGATGGACGCGTTCATGGCGCTGCTCCGCATGAGCACGGTCGGCAAGGCGGAGTTCATGACGGCGGACCGGGAGCGCTTCTTCCGCAGTGTTGCCGTGGCTCTGGCGCACGAAAACGCGACCCGACTGGCTTTCCTCGAGATCGATGGTGAAAAAGTCGCTACTTCCCTGTCATTTGTGTGTAGAGACGTGCGCTATCTGTATAACAGTGGTTACAATCCCGCTCAGTCCAGTCTTTCGGCTGGACTCTTGAACCACGCCTTCACAATACAGAGGTCGATCGAAGAGGGGCTCAGGGTATTCGATTTTATGCGGGGCAATGAGTCGTACAAGTATCATCTTGGCGGAGTCGACCGCGCGGTATTCGCCCTGACCGCCACACGCCAGGTGGGCAGCTGAGCGAAATTACGATCGTACGAACATGCAGATAGCTTTTATCACGGTCCACGGATGTCCCCTGCGCCAGGCAGGCAGCAAAGACTCCGGTGGGATGAACATCTACATCCTCGAGATGGTCAGGAAGCTCGCGGCACGCGGCGTGCAGGTAGACGTGTTCACTCGCCACCACGACCCCCTCGATCCGCAGATCGTGATGCTCGCTCCCGGTGCGCGGTTGATTCACCTGACGGCCGGAGTGCCGTTGCTCGACAAGACCGGTGTGTACGAACTGCTGCCCCAGTTCACGTCTCAGATGCGCCGGTTCTGTATTTCAAACCACCTGCAGTACGACCTCGTTAGCTCCCACTACTGGCTGTCAGGGCTGGTCGGGATGCGACTGGCTTCGGAGTGGGGTGTGCCCCACAGCACGAGTTTCCACACCATGGCCGAAATGAAGCGCCGCGGCCGCCCGGAAGAACCGGAAGCAGACCAACGGGATTGCTCTGAGTTGGAAGTGGCGAAGTCGGCGGATTCGGTGGTCGTCTGGACCAATGACGAGCGTGCCGCAATCGTCGAGTACTGTGGGGTTGATGCCGAAAAAATCTGTGTAATTCCCCCGGGAGTCGACCTCGCTCGGTTCCGCCCGATGTCTCAGTGCCAGTCCAGGGAACACCTCGGGTACGGCGAAGAGAAGAACATCCTGTTTGTCGGCCGGCTTGAGCCGCTCAAAGGCCTGGACAACCTTTTCCGTGCAGTGGCGAGCCTCGAGAATTCAAATTCGATCCGCCTGAACGTTGTCGGCGGTGACGAAAATTCGGAAGAAAAAGTCCGGCTCCAGGCACTGGCATCGCGAATGAAGCTCAACAGTTCAATTCGGTTTATCGGAAAGGTCTCGCAGGAAGAACTGCCCGTGCATTACAACGCGGCCGATGTTTGCGTGTTGCCATCGCACTACGAGAGTTTTGGACTCGCGGCGCTCGAAGCGGCTGCCTGCGGCCGGCCGGTGATCGCTTCAGATGTCGGTGGGATTCCGACCATTGTCCTCGACAGCAAGACTGGCTACCTTGTGCCGTCTCGTCGGCCCGACCTGATGGCCGAACGTCTGTGCACACTTCTAAAAGACGATGTACTCCGGGCAAATCTTGGCGCAGCTGCCAGGATTCATGCAGAAACGCTCAGCTGGGACCGCTCGGTCGAATCGCTGCTGGCCCGCTACCGTGAGCTGGTCCCCGAGCAGGTTGTGGCCGCAATGCCCGCTGCGGGTGGCTAGAGTATCGCCCACCGTCTCCGCCGCGCATGGAGACGGAACGATTTACAGCGACTTCTCCCACCAGTCGACCTCGCTCACGGTGACGAACCCCAGCGACGTGTAGATCTTTATCGCGGGTGCATTCGTCGAATCGACGTCCAGTTCGATCACCTCAACGCCCCGTTGCAAAAGATGGTTGAAGCCCGCCTCGGCAACCGCCCGGCCAAGCCCGTGTCCCTGTGCGTCGGGCAGGACAGCCGTCATTCCTATTCGCCCGAAACTCGACCCCGCATGCTCGCCGGTCTGCGTCCAGCAGTAAGCCACAAGGAGGTCGTCTGCATCACGAATCAGCAGCACATCGTCAAACTCACTTCCGGGAGCGAGTAGCCGCGCCTTGATCTCGCTATCGGTATTCGGGGAGTAACCGAAGTGCGCGCTGAACGACTGGTTTTGCAAATTTGTAAGTTCAGTCAACTCGTCGAGACCCGTCATCTCTCTGAGCGTGAAGCCAGATGGAATGACCGCCGCGGCACGGCTACTCCCGGGCCTACACTCACGTTTTAGATATTTGCGAACTCGCCTCCAGCCGATGCTTTCTACAAACTCGCCCAGGTCTCTCTCGTGCTCTCGTGTTGCGAGATGGGCAACGGGGGCGAACTCGGCAGCTCGTTCGGTTGTCCAGTCGAGCAACCTCCCCGCGAGGCCCTCGCCATGTTTTTTCGCTGCTGTTGCAACCCCAACGACCGAACGCTCGATGTTCTGCTCGGGCTCGACTATCGCGTAACCGACCAGCTCACCAGCTGCATCTGCCAGAACCAGGTTTTGCTGGGGTTGCACCCGCGGGTATTCAAGCTCGAATCGCAAACCCTCGACGCCTTCCGGCCATTGCCTGTGACCGTGCGTCCCGACATCTCCAAGCAGCCCGGACAGCGCGCTGGTGTCGGACCACTTAAAGTTGCGTAGTTGTATTTCAGATTGTGTAGACAATGCCTTCTGATCGATTCGATGCCGGATTGAACAGGCCATCGGGAGTGAACAGCCGGAGAAGTGTATTCCTGCGGCGCCTGTTACATGCACATTTGAGCAATCAACCGAGGCGTGATTCTTTTTTATTAGCGTATGGTCCACTGTCACAATTGCTTCCACATACACAAGACACATATACTTAGCAATCGTGAAACGCTGTGAACGGGAGTAGTACCGAATACGGCGCGCCGAGAGAGCCGGTGGTTGGTGTGAACCGGTGCGTGCCAGTTTGGGAACTCGCCCTGGAGCGGTTGGTCTGAACGTTGAGACGCCAGGATCAAACGGGTTGCCACGTTACGGCCAATTGAGCGGTCAGGTGTTCGCTAGCAATAGCTGCACCCGGCAATCAAGGGTGGTACCGCGGGATGCAAGTCTCGTCCTTTGGATAGAGGGCGGGATTTTTTTTGCCCGCAATAAATGGGATTTGGCCCGCAGTAAGTCTGATCGGGATAGTCACTAACAGATGGCAGGGAAGGAATTGTCGAAACGATTTCGGGAATGTCGCCAGGAATATTGAAATGTTAAAGCACCTTACCGGAAGTGAAATCGTCTGCGAAGCTCTCATTAAAGAGGGTGTAAGCGTCGTATTCGGCATCCCCGGGGGCGCGATTCTCCCGCTCTACGGAGTGCTCTCCAAGTACCCGGCTCTGCGCCACATACTTACTCGCCACGAGCAGGGTGCTGCTCACGCAGCGGATGGCTACGCCCGTTCGACGGGAACTGTGGGCGTTGCATTTGCTACATCTGGCCCCGGGGCAACCAACCTCGTCACCGGGCTGGCGACTGCCATGATGGACTCTGTTCCGATGGTTGCCATTACAGGGCAGGTGGGCCGCGCAGCCATCGGCACGGACGCGTTTCAAGAAGCTGACATCACAGGCGTTACCATGCCCGTCACAAAGCACAACTACCTCGTAATGCGGGCAGACGATCTAGGTCGGACAGTTCACGAGGCGTTTCATATTGCGCGTACTGGTCGACCCGGTCCAGTGCTGATCGATATTCCAAAAGATGTCTTCATCGAGATGGGTGAATATGATCTGGACGAGCCAATCGATCTACCCGGGTACAGTGTGCCCGGCATGGCAGACGAGGCGCAGATCGACGCTGCGGCTGCCCTGATCAATCAGGCGGAACGCCCGGTAATACTCGCGGGACACGGAGTCGTTCTGTCACGGTCATTCGACGAACTGCGAGAATTGGCTGAGAAAGCCCAGATCCCAGTGGTTACGACCCTGTTGGGAATATCTTCGTTTCCAGAGGATCACGTTCTGAGCACCGGATTCCCGGGAATGCACGGGATGGCGTATGCATCACTCGCCATAGATGAAGCCGATTTGATAATTAACTTTGGCAGTCGGTTCGATGATCGTATCGTGGGGGACGCGAAGCGATTTTCTACCGGTTCCAAAAAAATCCACGTCGATATCGATCCAGCTGAAATCAACAAGACCATCCATGTCGAGGCCCCGGTTGTGGGCAACATTAAAGACGTGTTCAGGCAGCTGCTTCCGAAAGTGAAAAAGACTACCCATGTGGAATGGCTGCAGCATGTTGAGCACCTCAAGGCTGAACACCCTTCACTTCGCATCCCGGAGTCCGATCGGCTGATGGGGCAGCATGTTGTCAAGGCCCTTTCTGACGTGACGAAGGGTGATGCAATCATCACGACAGGTGTAGGCCAGCACCAGATGTGGGCGGCACAGCATTACCAGTTCAAAAATGCGAACTCGTGGCTGTCTTCAGGCGGCGCTGGCACGATGGGTTATGAGGTTCCGTCGGCGATCGGTGCGCAGGTCGGCAACCCAGACAAGCTCGTCTGGTCGATCTGCGGTGACGGCGGTTTTCAGATGACGATGATGGAACTGGCGACCGTTGTCGAAAACCGGTTGCCGATTAAATACGCGATTATGAACAACAACCACCTGGGGATGATTACCCAGTGGCAGAGCTTTTTCTATGACGGTGATTACCAGGCCGAGACATACACGGGGAATCCCGATTTTGTGAAACTTGCCGAAGCGTACGGAATCAAGGGAATCCGCGTAACAAGTCAGGATGAACTTGAAAGTGCCATTCGGGAAGCGAATGCCCACGAGGGCCCGGTAGTTGTCGATTTCGTTATCGAAAAAGTCGACGATCTCTACCCGATGATTCCGGTCGGCCAGAGCATTGAGGAACTGATAGAGGACCCAAACTAATGGCTGAAACAGCTAACGGAACCTTTCAGAGGACAATCGCTGCCCTGGTGCAGGACCGCCCGGGTGTGCTGGCGCGCATCGCTGGCCTGTTCCGCAGGCGCGGCTTCAACATCGCGAGCCTGGCCGTTGGACGGTCAGAGAGGCCTGGTCTTTCGCGCATGACCTTCGTTGTCGAAGGGCCCGAAGAGGTAGTCCGACAGGTGGCCGCGCAGCTCGACCGTCTAATCGACGTGGTCGAAGTCCACGACATCACCGAACAGAACATCGTCTGGCGTGAACTGGCCCTGATCAAAGTGAGGGCCAATGCCGGCAAACGTGGCGAAATACTTGAACTCGCCAATATATTTCGCGTCAATGTGATCGATATCGGAGTCGAGAGCCTGACGATGGAAATCTCTGGCGGCCGCCAGAAAATCGACTCCCTAATCGAACTGCTCCGCAAGTTTGGACTCGAAGAGGTAATTCGCACCGGTCGGGTCGCCACGCTGCGCGGGACCTTGGTCGAGGGCGAAGACGATGGGCTGTTCCAATCGGACGCGAGTAAATCGACTTACACACTGCCAACCGCGACAGGTGAATCTGGAAGCGTCTGACACGCCTTCATTTTCTAGCTGCTAAAAAGCTGTCGGGACTACCGGCAGAACACCAACCCATCGGCCCGAGGCTGAAACCCAGACATGGCTACTCTTTTTTACGACAAAGACATCGACGACTCGATACTGCGCGACAAGACGGTTGCGGTGTTGGGCTATGGTTCGCAGGGCCACGCCCACGCACTGAACCTGAAAGATAGTGGGTTCAATGTTGTGGTTGGCCTGTACGAAGGCAGCCGCAGCAAACAGAAGGCAGAAGAAGCCGGGCTCGAAGTGCTCTCAAACGCAGATGCCGTCAGGCGGGCCGACCTAATTTCATTCTGCCTGCCCGATACCACCCAGGCGAAGGTCTACCGGGAGGATGTCGAACCTAACCTGTCGGCCGGCAAAACGCTTTTGTTTGCCCACGGCTTCACGATCCTCTACGAACAGATCGCACCGCCCGAAGGTGTCGATGTCGTGATGATCGCTCCGAAGGCACCGGGCCACCGCGTGCGCGCCGTATTCGAGCGCGGGCTAGGCGTTCCGTGTCTTATCGCCGTCCACCAGGATGCCTCGGGCAACGCCCACGACATTGCAGCAGCCTACGGCAAGGGCATCGGTGGTGGCCGGGCTGGAATCCTGGAAACCACGTTCAAAGAAGAAACCGAAACCGACCTGTTCGGCGAGCAGGCCGTTCTATGCGGCGGCGTCAGTCAGCTTGTGAAAACGGCCTTCGACGTGATGGTCGAGGCCGGTTACGAGCCGGAGTCGGCGTATTTCGAGGTCCTTCACGAACTCAAGCTGATTGTCGATCTCATGTACCAGGGTGGCCTTGGCTATATGCGCTACTCGGTCAGCGAGACCGCCGAGTACGGTGATTACACACGTGGTCCGGTGATTATCGATGATCACGTCAAACGGAATATGGAAAAAGTTCTGAAGCAAATCCAGTCTGGTGAATTCGCCAGGGAGTGGATTGCCGAGAACGACGAGGGCCTGCATAAGTTCAAGCAGATGCGGGCCGAGAACACGGAGCATGGAGTCGAAATAGTAGGCAAAGAGCTCCGAGACATGATGCCCTGGTTGGAGTCGACTACATAGTCACTCCTTTGTAGTGGGGATGCCAGCCCGGCGAGGTTCGAAAATTTTCCAGGTTGGCATTCAAAACAGACGGTCCATCTCGATGAGAAATTATTGATGGTCCCGCCAAAAGGTCGAAAGCGCTGGAGGTATTCACATGGCGCAGCAGAGCAGTACTGAAGACAAAGTAATAATTTTTGACACGACCCTTCGTGACGGCGAGCAGTCTGCCGGCGCAGGCCTTACCGTCGAAGAGAAGCTTCGTATTGCTCACCAGCTAAACAAGCTTGGCGTCGACGTGATCGAGGCGGGCTTTGCGGGCAGTTCAGCGGGTGATTTCGAAGCTGTGCGCCGCATTGCGAACGAGGTGAAGGGTCCGATCGTCACCTCGCTCGCCCGGGCGGTAGATGTCGATATCGATGCGGCGGGCAGGGCGCTGGAGGGTGTCGACAACGCACGTATTCACGTGTTCATCTCCGCTTCCGACATTCACTTGATGCACCAGATGCGGAAGAACCGCGAGGTGGTCATGGATATGGCCGTAAATGGAGTTGAACGCGCTAAAAGATTTGTTGACGACGTCGAGTTCTCGGCGATGGACGCATCTCGCACCGAGCCAGAGTATCTCTACACCATGCTGGAGGCCGTGATCAAGGCCGGGGCGACCACGGTCAACATCCCGGACACTGTCGGGTATTCAACTCCCGACGAGTTTGGTGCCCTGATCAGGGGCATAAGGGAAAACGTCCCGAACATCGATCAGGCAGTGATTAGCGTTCACTGTCACAACGATCTCGGTATGTCTTCTGCCAACTCGCTCGCAGCCATCGAAAATGGTGCACGCCAGGTAGAAGGCTGTATCAATGGGCTCGGTGAACGGGCAGGAAACGCAGCAATCGAGGAAGTGATCATGGCGATCGAAACCCGCCCCGATCACTACGGACTCAGTACTGGAATCACAACGGAAGAGATCGGCAATACCAGCCGAATGGTCTCTTCGATCTTCGGGTTTCTGGTACAGGCCAACAAGGCGATCGTCGGCCAGAACGCATTCCGCCATTCGTCCGGCATCCACCAGGACGCTTTCCTGAAAGAACGCACGACGTTCGAGATCATGGAACCGGATACCGTTGGCTGGCGCGGGCAGGCCCTTGTACTTGGCAAGCTGTCGGGGAGGGCGGGCCTGCGAGCGCGCCTGCACGAACTCAACTACACCCTGACCGACGATGAACTTGCCGATATTTTCGTCACATTCAAGGACCTGGCCGAAACGAAGCGCGAAATTACCGATATGGACCTCGAGGCGCTCATGTCGGAACAGCACCGCCTGGTCGATACCGAGCGCGCTTACAAGGTCGGTACCGTTCACGTGGTCTGCGGTAACGACACTTCGCCGGAAGCTACAGTCACACTCGATTGTCCGGATGGCGAGTCACGCACGGTCGAAGCCCACGGTACTGGCCCTGTCGATGCCGTTTGCAAGGCAATTGACGATGTAGTGGGTCTCGATATTGAGCTCACCGAGTTTGCCGTGACCGCGGTCACCGAAGGCATAGATTCACTTGGCGAAGTGACTATCAGGGTTGCGAAGGACGGCTCGGTCTATTCGGGTCGTGGTTCCGATTCCGATATAGTCGTGGCCTCGGCCAAGGCATATGTGAACGCAATCAACCGGCTACTCGCGATTGGTATCCAGGACCGTTCGGCCACCGAAGGCGCGGTCTAGTTGCGTTTTGCGTTTGCTAACACATGGCGAAGCGGCGCCCTCTAACGGGTGCCGCTTTTGCGTTACCATTCCTAGTCGAATTAATTCGATTTAGTCTGCGTTTCACGTTTTTGTCTGGGGAGGGATGCTCGCACATGGTCAGCACCATGTTTGAAAAGATTTGGGATAGCCACATCGTGGCGGAGCCCGAAGACCAGCCAGCGCTGATTTACATCGACCTGCACCTGGTACACGAGGTCACGTCACCGCAGGCATTTGAGGCGCTCCGGCTCACCAACCGGAAAGTACGCCGGCCCGATCTCACAATCTCCACGGTCGACCACAACCTTCCGACCGACGAAACGCGGGCGCAGACCATCAAGGACCCGATCGCACGCATCCAGGTCGATACTCTCAGGAAAAACTGCGAAGAGACCGGCGTGGTCCTGTACGACGTCGATTCGGCCGCACAGGGCATAGTGCACGTCATCGGCCCCGAGCAGGGCTACACCCAGCCGGGTATGACCATCGTTTGCGGCGACTCCCATACTTCGACGCACGGTGCGTTCGGATCGCTGGCATTTGGCATCGGGACATCGGAAGTCGAGCATGTCCTCGCGACGCAAACCCTGCGACAGCGCAAACCCCAGACGATGGAAGTCCGGTTTACAGGGGAGTTACAGCAGGGCGTTACGGCCAAAGACATGATCCTCGCGACCATTGGCAAAATGGGAACGGCGGGCGGCACCGGCTATGTGATCGAATACACCGGCGAGCCGGTCAGGAAGCTTGATATGGCAGGCCGAATGACGATCTGCAACATGACGATCGAGGCGGGGGCGCGGGCAGGTCTGATCGGCCCTGACGAGACTACGTTCAAGTGGATGCGTGGACGCAAGTTCGTGCCGAAGGGCGAAGATTTCGAGACAGCCATTGCCGAATGGCGAGAACTTGCGAGCGACGAAGGCGCGACCTACGACGCGCTGATTGAGATCGACTGCGACGTGCTCGAACCGCATGTCAGCTGGGGCACGAACCCCGGCCAGGTGGCCCGCGTAAGCGACCGCGTACCGTCGCCTGAGGATTTCGACGACCCGGCCGACAGGTCTTCGGCAGAACGTGCACTCGAATACATGGGGCTCAAGGGCGGCACCGCGATTGAAGATATCAGTATCGACCGCGTTTTTATCGGCTCGTGCACGAACGCCCGAGTCGAAGATCTCCGCTCTGCCGCGGCAGTCGTCAAGGGGCGCAAGGTGGCGTCGACGGTGCTCGCACAAATAATGCCAGGTTCCACCCTGACCAAGATGCTGGCCGAAAAAGAGGGCCTCGACCTGATATTCAAGGAAGCCGGTTTCGAGTGGCGCGAGTCGGGTTGCTCGATGTGCCTGGGGATGAACCCCGACATTCTCGTTCCGGGCGAGCGCTGCGCTTCGACATCGAACCGTAACTTTGAAGGTCGTCAGGGAAAGGGTGGCAGGACCCACCTGGTCAGCCCGGCCATGGCCGCTGCTGCTGCCATCAAGGGTCACTTTGTCGACGTAAGGGACTGGGAACAAGAGTAGTGCCCGAACTTCCTGAACAGCCAACGCCAGATTACGACCCACGACCACCCGGAGAAAGACGGACCGCCGGCGAGGGGTCGGAGTCTTCGCGTCGCACGAGGCGTCGACCACATAGTGGTCTGAATACGTCACCCACCCGCGGTGACAGCATTATGGGGCGGATATCGGGGCGGCAGGAACTCGAACGCGCGAAGCTCAAGAGATACGACCCGTACTCGTATGAATCGAACAGCCGCCAACTCAAGTGGCTCCTCGTTGCACTGATGGTCTGGACCGTTATCGCACTCGCCCTGGCATGGCAGGACCGATCAACTGCGGCTGTGTTGGTCGATCTTCGTGACCGTGGGCTGGCAAGCGTTCCGCCTGCCCAGTTCACTGTCGGGGGGATTCTCGACTTTGCAGTGCGAGAAGGGTTCGCGTGCGATACCGAATCGCAAATAGTAGAACTCTCCCCCGAGTGCACAGGGATCATGGATGCCCAGAGCGAATATGCAGGTGTCAAGGACACAGGATCGATCCTGTTTGTACTGCTTTTGATCACATGGCTGGCCAACATGTTTGCGTTTGGATCGTTCACCCACCGCGCCAGCCGAAACCTGCTGACCCTCAAAAGCAAGGGTCAGGGGTTCAGCCCGGAAAAGAGCGTGTTCTGGTTTTTCGTACCGGTTTTTAACCTGATCAAACCGTGGCAGGTATTCCGGGAGTTGTTCAGAGGTAGCGATCCGGCGGTTACGACCGACGATCAACTGGCCTGGAAGAAAAAGGGCAGGGTTCCCGCGATCGTCCACGTTTGGGCCGGAATATTTGTGGGCGTATTTTTCTTCAACTCGATAACAATAGGGCGGATCTGGTATTCAGTCCGTGAGAGCGTCGACGACGTTATCACTGCTCACCAGCGGCTGATCATTGCCGATTTACTGCTGGTGGTCCTCGGAATTGCCGCCATAATCGTTGTGCTCGAACTCCACCACCGACAGGAAGCCCGGCACTCCATAATCGGCGACATCACTGTCACACCACCACTACCAATCGATCCCCTTGAAGAGGCCCTCAAAGAGGGGATTCGACGCAAGGAACTTGAAAACAGGAAATTCCGCTCCAAGTAACGGACGGGACGAAAGGCACCGATTTGGAAAAATTCACAAAGTTACAGGGCATCGTTGCGCCGCTCGACCGGGCGAACGTGGATACCGACCAGATCATTCCCAAGCAGTTTCTGAAGCGGATCGAACGGACCGGGTTCGGTGAGTTTGCCTTTTTCGACTGGCGATATCTTGAAGACGGTGTACCCAATCCCGACTTCATACTGAATCAGGATAGGTACCGCGATGCGAGCATTCTCGTAGGCGGTGGTAACTTCGGTTCCGGTTCTTCACGCGAACACGCCCCCTGGGCCCTGATGGAAATGGGTTTCAGAGCGATCATCGCACCAAGTTTCGCCGACATTTTCCGGAATAACTGCATGCAAAATGGCCTGCTTCCCGTGATCCTGGACAGCTCCGAAGTGGACACGGTAATGGCCCGTGCGTTGCGTGGCTCCGGTTACTCGGCGACTGTCGACCTTGAATCGCAAACGGTCACCGACGACCAGGGTCTCGACGCCAGCTTCGAGGTTGACCCCTTCCGCAAAAACTCTCTCCTGAAGGGTCTCGACGATGTCGGTATTACGCTAAATTACGAAGATTCAATCGAATCGTTCGAATCGAATCGCGCTGCCCGCTGGTAGGCGATCTGAGTCGATTTTCATGCCCGGTGAATATAGATGTGGTGGGCGAGCCTCGCCGCTGGTAGACTTCGCAGGTTGTTTCGGGGCGTGGCCCTTATTACGGGACGAAGGTAGAGCCAATAGATGGACGTACGGATCTCAGTTCTCGGTGGTGACGGTATCGGCCCGGAGGTTACGGCCGAATCGGTAAAAGTCCTCGATGCAATAGCCAGTCGCTTCGGGCATGACTTCACATACATCACCGGCCTGGTCGGCGGTTGCGCTATAGATGCGACGGGATCGGCCCTTCCCGACGATACCCTGAACATCGTTCTCGGTTCAGACGCCGTGCTATTCGGAGCCGTCGGCGGGCCGAAATGGGACGACCTCCACGCAAAAGTACGGCCCGAAGATGGCATCCTCTCGCTGCGCAAGGGCCTCGGCCTGTTCGCAAACTTGCGCCCGTGCAAGGTCTACCCACAGCTGATCGATTCATCACCGCTGCGACCCGAGCGACTCGTCGATGTCGATTTCATCATGGTCCGGGAACTTACAGGCGGTCTCTACTTCGGTAAGCCAAAGCGCCGCTGGGAGAACTCGCGTGGACGGCGGGCGGTCGATACCCTCGCTTACTCCGAAAAAGAGATTGAGCGAGTCGTGCGGATCGCGTTTGAACTGGCCCGCGACCGGAAGAAGCGGGTGCACTCCCTCGACAAGATGAACGTGATGGAGTCGTCCCGCCTCTGGCGAGAAGTGGCATCGGAAGTCGGTGTCGAGTACCCGGACGTCGAGTTGGTCCACATGCTCGCCGACAACGCCGCGATGCAATTGATCACCAACCCGAGTGTTTTCGATGTGATCGTGGCCGAAAACCTGTTTGGTGACATTCTTTCCGATGAGGCGGCGGTTATCGGCGGATCGCTCGGAATGCTCCCTTCGGCCTCCGTGTCATCGCTGCCACCAAAGCACGGTCGCCGTCGCCGTGGTGGAAAGCCAGCCCTCTACGAGCCAATACACGGTTCTGCGCCCGATATTGCGGGCAAATCTCTCTCAAACCCCATGGCCTCGATCCTCAGTGCCGCAATGCTTCTCCGCCTGTCACTGGGTCTGCGGGCGGAGGCAGAAGCCATCGAGAACGGTATCGATTCGTTATTGTCGGAGGGCTACCGTACCGACGATATTGCTTCGAACGGCGAGCGACCGCTCACCACCAGCCAGGTGGGCGACATGGTAGCCGGACTGGTCGTAGGCTAGGATCGGCTTCAGGCCGGTGTGTTTCGGATTTCGGTCGGTTCGGTTCC
>Ga0207991_1000079_pt1 | contig 63596 bp, 58 predicted proteins | sample ETN07SmetaG_FD_185786 | JGI IMG/M metagenome (GOLD analysis project Ga0207991, IMG submission 185786) | Marine microbial and viral communities from oxygen minimum zone, Eastern Pacific Ocean - ETNP2014F14-07SV275 (SPAdes) (version 2) | ecosystem: Environmental > Aquatic > Marine > Oceanic ...
ACTAACGATTTCTTCCCTATTCGCAAGATTGCCATCACTGTCCAAGATAACCATGGATTCAATACCCTGTTGTTTCGCCACTTGAATCAATTCTTCATCGGATAAGAGAGCCAGACCTTCTTCAGAAAAGATGACATATTCGCTTTCTAAAATTATTTCGCTTTCACCTAAATCAGCAACTTCAACAACGGGGTCCGAGGGGTTGATTAAATTTAAAAATTTGTCGCCTACATCTTGAATGGTCGTACCAGCACAAGAACTTAATAAAGCGACGCTTGTGATTAAGATGATTTTTTTTATCATTATTTTATCCTTAGTTTGAGTAATTAGACCAGCTCGGCTCACGGACTTCCACGCCTTTTTGTGCCAATTCGACTATCTGGTTGTTGTATAGTGAAATCACGAAGAGCACTCCTTTATTGTTGCGATTTGTTGCAAAAATAATCATACCACCATTTGGTGAAAAATAGGGAGACTCATCCAACTTATTTTGCGTCAAGACGGTAAGATCCCGGGTTTTGATGTCGAGCAAAGCAACTCGATAATCTTTTCCAACACGATGGATCAACGCCAAAGCTTTTCCATCTGGTGAAAAGACTGGTTTTGCATTGTATCTCCCTTCAAAGGTGGCGCGCTTAGTCTTCTTACTGGTTAAGTCTTTAATATAGATTTGAACTTGACCCGAACGATTTGATGTAAAGGCAATACTGTTACCATCAGGTGAGAAATTTGCCTCAGTATCAATAGCAACATCTTTTGTAAGTCTGTCTAGTTTTTTACTTTTAAGGCTATAAAAGTAAATGTCTTTATTACCTTTTCTTGAAATGGTTAATACTAGGCCCTGACTATTGGGATGCCAGCTCGGCGCTGACGAAATACCATCGAATTGTGGTATTTTAATTGGCTTAACCCGCATAAACGGGTACTTGATAAACACTTCTGAGCGGCCATTTTGAAAGGAAACATAGGCAATTTTATTCTGATCGGGCGACCAAGCAGGTGAAAGAATGGGGTATGGAGACTTTACCACCGCTCGTGCGTTTTGACCGTCAGAGTCTGAGATTTCAAGTTGGTAAATTTTGCCCAGCACTTTATCGCTAGTGACCGTTACATAACTAAGGCGGGTGTCGAACGCACCTTTTTGACCGAGCAAGATGTTGTAAATTTTGTCACTTAAGAAATGTGAAATCCTTCTAATGCCACTGTTATGTACTTCTATTGTTTTGCCGTAAAGTCGCTTCTTTGTATAAATGTCGTAAATATAGATAGTAACATTAAAGACTGTACTGCTGATTTGCTCAACTTTACCGAATACAATGGCGTCTTTCCCTTGGTTTTTCCAATAACTAAAATCAATTTTATTGGTAATAACATTGCTTGAACTCAGTGCATTAAACTGACCTGAACGGTTCAAATTATCTCGAATGATATTGGCAATCGTTGCCCCTTGTTCGGCATTACCAACGACTTCAAATGGGGAAATAACAATTGGAAATGCATTTCCTTCTGACTTAATAATAGTAACTTCCAGAAGAGCGTACGCAGTAGTTGAAACAAGGGTTAACAACAGTGCCAAGGTTTTTAATATTTTCATTCTTTTTCCTCAATCCAATACATTTGAATTGCTTCAAGCACTCTTTCACCACACTGCGTTTCACCAGCATCAAATTCATCCAGTGCATGAACAAGCTTTTGCAGGTCAACAAAATTAATTGTTTGTGGGTCGATTTCAGGATGAGATTCGTCTAGCGAAATAGCGATATCGAGTGAGTCAAGCCAAGTCATCATATAGGTAATTGGACCATAAATTATTGAAATAATAAAAGGCTAATTTTAATCAATTCAATTCAATTCAATAAGTTCTTTTGATGATTAATTTCGTTTTGCTGAAATCACAGTTGGGAGTTGCTTTAAGCGATCCAATACATTATTAAGCTGAATAATATTGGCAACATCAACGATCAAATTTATAGCTTTTTTAGAATGTGGCATGGATTGCTGTTCCAAGTGTTCAATATTGACCTCAAGTTGCGCAAGTACATTTGCAATTGTTGCCAATACACCGCTTTGATTTTCAACCACCACACGAATCGGCGCTTGAAATAATTCACTGTCATCTGACTTCCAGTCTATCTCGAGCCACTGAGCGCTTTTATTTTTTATGTGTGCAAGGTTTGAACAGTTATTTCGGTGCATCACCATACCTTTTTGTGTTGTCAGTATACCGGTAACACTGTCGCCTGGAATTGGGTAACAGCAATGGGCAAAATTAATCGCCATACCCTTGGTTTTATGAATGGTTAGTGCATTAACCGTTTTTTTGCCAGCATCCTCAATGAGCTTATTCATGACAACCGCGACAAAAATCTCTGAAAGTCCAACCTTAATGTAGAGTTCTCTTGAAGTAGAACAATGTAATTCAGTCAAGCATTGCGCCCATTTTTCCTTTGAAATACTTGAAATATTTATTTTTTGATAATTCATTGCATCTGTAATTAAACGCTTACCCAGTTTGGCTAAGTCGCTTTTTGAATCGTCTTTAAGTTGCGCCTTGATCGCCGCTTTCGCTTTAGATGTAGTCACCTTGCTAAGCCAATAAGGCTTAGGTTTTACAAAACGACTGGTGATAATTTCAACCGTTTGGCCCGTTTTAAGCTCTGTTGACAAAGATGCTGAACTGCTATTAATGGTCGCTCTTTGTGTTCTCTTGCCTACATTGGTATGAACGGCGTATGCAAAATCCAAAACTGTTGCCCCAAGAGGCAATTGAATGATTTCACCGGTCGGGGTAAATACCAGAACTTCATTTGAAAATAAGTCTGCTTTGGTATCTTCAAGAAAATCAATGGAGGAGTCGGTGTTTTTTTGAATGTCCAACAAGGAGCCCAGCCAATTTTGTGCCAATTTTTCGGATGGTTTGGTTGTGCTCTTATAATGCCAATGAGCAGCAATGCCATATTCTGAAATAAAATGCATCTCTTTTGAGCGAATTTGTACTTCGATAAACATATTCCTAGGACCCAGCAAAACGGTGTGGAGTGATTGATAGCCGTTAGATTTTGGTACAGCAATATAATCTTTAAACTTTTGTGGTAAGGGCTTATATAGGCTATGCAAGATACCGAGCGCTTGGTAGCAATTTTTTGTTTCGTCTACTATCACGCGAAAGGCGTGCATGTCTAAAATTTCGGAAAACTTTAATGATTTGTGCTTCATTTTATTGTAAGCACTACAAGGTTGCTTTTGCCTACCTTCAACACTGGCATTAATGCCTTCAAATGTTAGCTTATTAATAATCTCAGATTGAACAAGGGCAATTGTTTTTTTCTGGTTGCCGTATTGCTTGCTAATCTTACGCTTTAGAATAAGATGTTTGCGAGGGTGGAGTATTTCAAAACACAAATCATCCAACTCAACCCGAATACTGTGCAAGCCTAATCGACGTGCAATTGGTGCGTGAAGCTCGACTGTTTCTTGTGCTTTTTTAATTTGTTTCTCGCGTTTCAGTGCTCCTAGGGTGCGCATATTATGTAGGCGATCTGCCAGCTTAATAAGCATCACCCTCATGTCTTTCGACATTGCAAAAAATAATTTTTGGAAATTTTTAGCCTGCTGGTGCGAGCCAGAATGGAATTCCAAGTTGGTTAGATTGGATACACCTTCAACAATGTGTGCTATTTGCTCGCCAAACTCTACAGAAATATCTTCTTGTGTTACGGAAGTATCTTCAATACAATCATGCAAAATGGCAGCAACAATACAGTAATAATCCAGATTTAACTCTGCTAATATGAGGGCTACAGCGAGTGGATGATGGATATAAGCCTCACCTGAACGGCGAAACTGACCTTTGTGTGCTTTTTCAGCGAGTTTAAACGCTTTTCTTACAATCTTAACTTCTGCTTTTAACAGGTAAGTGTCGAGTACGGCACAAAGGTCACCGATAACAGTTTTTTTTTGAAAAAAAGCGATAGCCATTGAAAAATATAATTTGTAATTAAGTAGAGATATTATAAGCAGCTGATTTGTCAACAAGCCAGTTTATACAAAGGTTTCTATCCTTTGTTGAGCCAAGTATAATTCCTCTAATAAACCTAATAAAAACTGCCTCTAATGAAAAAAATAATCTCTGTCCTCTTTCTATCAACTGTTTTTCTCAGTGGCTGTAGTAGCTTTTTTTCAGATCAAAAAGCAGAAAGAGGTGCGCTAGCTGATGGCCTGACACCAAAAGAGCTTTATGTTTTAGCGCAGGATAAATTAAGCAGGGGTTCGAGTGCTGGAGCAATTGAATACTACGAACTGATTCTTGCTGCCTATCCGGGCTCAAAATACGCTATGCAGGCACAATTGGATATAGCCTATAACTATTATAACCGCGAGGAGTATGCTAGTGCTGTAGCCCAACTTGACGATTTCATAAAACGCTACCCCGCACACTCATCAACACCTTATGCGCACTATTTAAGATGTCAGTCATTTGAAGATATTTCTCGCTCTTTTCTTGATTATCTCGATTCTGACAAAGCGCAAAGAGATGTTCAAAGTGTTAAAGATGCTTTTCTTTGCTACGAAGGCCTTATCGCTGAGTTCCCCCAGAGTGAATACGCCGAAAATGGCAAAACCAAATTGCCAGAATTAAAGAACGCACTGGCCAGACATGAATTTTATGTCGCGCAATACTACACCAACAATAAGTCGAATATTGCCGCCATTAATCGCTGTCAGTATCTTATCGAACACTTTCCAAGAACACCCTCAATTCCTGATGCGTTGCATTTAATGGCATACAATTATGATGCTATTGGTGCCATCAAGTTGGCTGAAGATGCAAGAATTGTACTGAAATCTAGCTATCCTGGATACATCTCAAAGTACGAACTCGATAATTAACTGCCGGCCTTTATGAATTCAACAGAGCGACTTTTTGCCATAAAAGTGTCGTTAGTCATGTCGACTCGTATGCTTGGCTTGTTTATGCTCTTTCCAGTGATGAGCGTGTATGCAAGTGATTATTCGAGCACCACACCCTTTTTAATTGGGTTGGCGATCGGCATATACGGCTTAACTCAAGCTTGTTTGCAAATACCCTTTGGCTATCTTTCTGATCGCTTTGGGCGTAAGCCTCTATTGCTCGCAGGTCTTAGTCTTTTTTTATTAGGCAGCATTGTTGCTGCAAGTGCTACAGACATAATCTTTGTTGTTGTTGGTAGAGCTTTGCAAGGTGGCGGTGCAATCTCTGCCGTACTCATGGCTTTTTTGGCTGATTTTATATCAGAAGAAAATCGCGCAAAAGCCAATGCTTTTGTTGGTTTTCAAATTGGTCTTGCCTTTATGTTATCTCTTTTAATTGGTCCAATTATTGCCTCAAGTGCGGGTATGTCAGGCTTGTTTTGGGTTATAGCCGGTCTTTCAATTGTTGCAGCACTGATAGTCTTCACCTTGCCTAGCGTAAAACCCGTTAACTATTACAAATTATCTTTGTTTGCTTTTAAAGAAATCTTGAACCCTCGGTTGATGCGTCTAGATTTTAGCGTTTTTAGTCTGCACCTAATCCTTGCCTGTGGCTTCATTGTGATGCCCTTACTGCTTATTGAAAATAACATTGTTACAATTGAGAACAATTGGCAACTCTACCTACCTGCCATTCTTATTTCATTTGTCGGCATGGTGCCACTGATTATTGCCTCAGAAAAATACAAAAAAACCAAGCTGGTTTTATTGCTTAGTATTGGTTTATTAATCATCAGTCAAATCTTATTTTTCAGCCTTGATTTAAGCCTTAATGTTTTTCTTATTTTGCTGTCCCTTTTCTTTATAGCTTTTAACGCCGTTGAAGCCATTCTACCTTCGCTATTGTCTAGAACTGCAAGCGCTTCGAAGCGCGGCCTAGCAATGGGTGTCTTTTCTACCTCTCAGTTCCTTGGAACATTTATTGGTGGTGCAATTGGTGGACTTATTTATGACATTTTTGACTTGAATAGTGTATTCTTATTGACCATATTTATGGCAATAATTTGGTGGCTAGTCATTCTTACAATGCCATCCAAAAACAACACAACGGAGAAGTAGTTATGGCGGGTATTAATAAGGTAATTTTGGTTGGAAATCTAGGCGCAAAGCCAGAGGTTAAATACGCCTCAAACGGCAATGCTATTGCCAATCTTTCTGTTGCTACTAGTGATTCATGGACAGATAAAAATACCGGGCAAAAGCAAGAAAGAACAGAGTGGCACAGAGTCTCTCTTTTTGGGAAACTTGCAGAGATTGCAGGGCAATACCTCGATAAAGGCTCAAAGGTTTACGTTGAAGGTAAATTACAAACTCGTAAATGGCAAGATCAAAATGGCCAAGATCGCTATACAACCGAAGTGGTTGTTAGTGGTTTTAATGGCACTCTGCAAATGCTGGATCGCCGGGATGGTACGGGTGGTAGTGCTTCAGCTCCGAGTCAAAGTGCGCCTGCCCAGGCTGCGCCAACAATCACACCCGTTGCAAATGATGATTTTGAGGACGATATTCCGTTTTAATAAAACATGTGTTTGACAATTTTTTGTCTTAAGTGATGGTTACTCAGGATCTTCACTTGTCTCAACAGTCTCTAAAACAACAAAAGCAACAGCGTTTTGACTCTCGTCAGAGATGCTTAAATGCGCTTGTTTGATGTTGTTGTTAACCAAATAAAGTCTTAGTTTTTCACTGGGAATAAAGTGCGGCTTTCCCTTGTCATTGTTTCTAACAGTTAAATCTTGAAAACCAACCACCCTGCCGATGCCCGTTCCCAGTGCTTTGGCAAAAGCCTCTTTGGCGGCAAAACGCTTGGCACAATAGGCGGCACTGTCTGCCTTATTGGCAAATAAAGATTGTTCGTGTTCGGTTAACACTCTCTTGATAAAGCCATCTCTATTTTTTTTAAGAATATGGGCGATGCGTTCAATATTAACAATATCTGTTCCTACACCGTAAATCATAGATCTCTCGCTTGGAGCATGATGCTTTTCATCTCTCTAGTGGCTTCTGCCAATCCAACAAAAACCGACCTAGCAACAATAGAATGACCAATATTAAGCTCCACAAGCTCATTTAAGGCTGCGATTTTGCCAGTATTTTCAAGTGTCAGCCCATGACCAGCATTCACTTGCAAGCCAATGCTGTGGGCATAAGTTGAAGCTTCTTTAATTTTCTGGAAGCATTCATTACGTGATTTCTCATCTGTGGCACCTGCATAATGTCCGGTGTGGATTTCAATCACTGGTGCACCGCATTCTTTGGCTGCGTCAATTTGATTTTTATCAGCGTCAATAAAAAGTGATACTCTAATATTGTTCTCGGCAAGTTTTTGACATACCTCGCGCATTCTTGGCAATTGTGAAGCAACATCAAGACCACCTTCAGTCGTCAGTTCTTCGCGCTTTTCAGGCACTAGGCAGCAATCTTCAGGTTTGATGTTTGCAGCAATTGAGAGCATTTCATCGGTTGCGGCCATTTCTAAATTCATTTTTGTTTTTAGTGAGCTTCGCATCAGTTCAACATCAGCATCATTAATATGGCGGCGATCTTCCCTGAGGTGCAGGGTAATGCTATTCGCACCTGCTTGTTCACAAATTAAAGCCGCTTCAACTGGGCAAGGATAGACAGTTCCTCTTGCTTGCCTTAAAGTGGCTATGTGGTCTATATTAACGCCTAAGTATATACTCATAATTTTTTTTATTATAAAGATCTCACAACAAACAACTCTCTGCTTTTAAGGGGCCTTTCACCCAAAAGGGCTCGCAACCTTTGACGGTTTAAGTATTTTGCCACTTTTAGTTCTGTGGCGCTTAAACTCGGCATTGCATCGCTTGCAAATTTAAGCAGGATTTTGCCGGAAATTTTACCACCCGAATTGCCCACAAATCCCTCTTGCTCAGCAAAATCATAATTCATTGTTGGACTAATTGGACTTCCTGAGAAATCAAAGCGGAAATCAAGGCCGTAACCCAGCTCTTCTAACAGCCTGTTTTCAAACAACCTAAGGGCAAGTTGTTGCGCATCATCGCTCGACTGGCTTATGTTTTCTACAAATTGTTGATAGCTAGAAAAAACCCCAGGATGTGGTTCCGCCTCTGGCAAAAGACGCGATAACAGTTCGTTGGCGTATATTGCTAGCACTAAGTCATTTCCCAAAAGACGCCTGGGCACATCAAAGTTTTCAATATTCGCTAAAGTTTTAAGCTCTCCTCTGCCTTTGAAGGAAATTTTTAAGCATTGAAACATTTGAATTGGCGCTTTATTTTTTCGAATACCACGAGCAACAAGGCGAATTTTTCCATGATCACGAGTCAAAAAATCGAGCAGTAATGAGTTACCTTGATAAGTGCGTCGATGAAGTAAAAATGCAGGCGCTAATTCAATATTAGTCATAGCCTAGAGAAGCGAGAGCCCTTTTGTCGTCCGACCAGCCTTGTCGCACCTTTACCCATAACTCTAAAAATACTTTTTTCTCTAAAAATCCCTCAATACTGAGCCGTGATTCTTCACCAATCTTTTTCAATACTTCACCCTTTTTACCAATAACAATACTCTTTTGCGACGTCTTATCAACAAAAATTCTGGCAGCAATGCGATACATGCGACCATCCAATTCAAATTTTTCAATCTCGACTGTTAAGTCGTAAGGCAATTCATTGGATAAATTTCTCATCAATTTTTCGCGAATAAACTCAGCCACAACAAATTTTTGCGAGCGATCAGTGACATAGTCAGCATCGAAAATAGCATCTCGCTGTGGAAGGTATTTTAGAATTAATAAACGCAGTGCGCTTGAGTGTGCTTTTTTAAAAGCAGAAAGTGGAAATACTTCGGCGGCTTGGTATTTTTCGCTGAGCTTTTGCAAATACGGCAAGACTTGGTCGTTTTTTGCTAATTTGTCAATCTTGTTAACACAAACAACGACTGGTACGTCTACTCTTTCAATATGCTCTAAAACACGCTCGTCTTCTTTTGTCCATTTTCCCGCTTCAACCAGCCACAAAATCATATCGACGTCGTTAAATGTTGAGCTTGCCGCTCTGTTCATATAGGCGTTTATAGCCTTTTTACCACCAATATGAATACCTGGCGTATCGACAAATACCATTTGATAATCGTCGGTCGTATCAATGGCGTGAATACGGTGTCTCGTCGTTTGTGGTCGATGCGAAGTAATTGAGAGTTTTTGTCCAATTAATTCATTTGTTAAGGTTGACTTTCCGACATTTGGGCGACCAACAATGGCGATAAATCCTGCTTGAAAACTCATTGTTTTAACCTCTCCAATAATGATTCGGCGCAAGCTTGTTCGGCGCGCTTTATGCTTTTTGCATTTTTTTCGACACTAAGGCCCTCTTCGCCTAAAGTGCAGCCCACATAAAAAACTGCATTGTGGTCTTGGCCTGTTGTTTTAATTAATTCGTAACTTGGTAAAATAGAGCCTCTTTTTTGCAAGAATTCTTGCAATTGCGTTTTAAAATCTTTAAGTGAATCCTCTGGGTTTGCTTCATCAAGCAAAGCTTTATAAAGTGTGAGAACAACTTGATTTGTTGTTAAATAGTCAGAATCAATAAAAATTGCACCAATAATTGCCTCAAGCGTGTCCGCTTGAATCGATTCTCGCCGAAAACCGCCACTTTTTAACTCTCCTTGACCGAGGATTAGGAAATCAGATAAATCAATGGTTTTGGCTAGTTTTGCCAGTGTTTGTCCACGAACCAAGTGTGAACGTAATCTTGAGAGTTGGCCTTCGTCAATTTTCGGAAAGAGATGAAACAATTCACGCGAAATGATAGCACCAAGAACGCTATCACCCAAAAATTCTAACCTTTCATTATTATTATTGCTGACGCTACGATGAGTCAGTGCTAGCTTAAGAAGTGCAACATCGTTAAACTTATAAGTAAGGCTTTTTTGTAACTTAATCATTAAATTCACCAACTAAACCGCAACCGGCGCCCTTATTGGCTCATCATGAAAATAATCCTTAAACTCAAAATCTTCATACTGGTAACCAAAAATACTGTCGGCTCTATGATGGATAAGTAATTTTGGTAATGCTTTAGGTATACGTTGGAGCTGCGTTTCGACTTGCTCAAAATGATTAGAGTAAATATGACAATCGCCGCCACTCCAAATAAAGTCGCCGACTTCAAGGTCGCATTGCTGTGCAACCATATGCGTCAGTAGTGCATAAGATGCGATATTAAAAGGCACGCCTAAGAAAATATCAGCACTGCGCTGATAGAGCTGACACGAGAGTTTGCCATCGGCAACGTAGAATTGAAAAAAGGCATGGCACGGAGGCAAAGCCATGTTGCTTAATTCGCCGACATTCCAGCTGGAAACAATAATCCTTCTGGAATCGGGTGTGCTTTTGATCTGCTTGATGACTTCACTGATTTGATCAATTTTCTCACCCTTGGCATTTTTCCAGCAGCGCCACTGCGCACCATAAACTGGGCCAAGTTCGCCGTTCTCATCTGCCCATTCGTTCCATATATTGACCTTGTTATCGGTCAAATAGCGGATGTTGGTGTCACCACTTAAAAACCAGAGAAGCTCATGCACAACTGACGGCAGGTGAATGCGCTTGGTAGTCACTAATGGAAAACCCTGTTGAAGGCTAAAACGCATTTGATGGCCAAAAACACTCACCGTGCCAGTGCCAGTGCGATCCGTTTTAACGGTGCCCTGCTCTTTAACCAATTTCAAAAAATCCAAATATTGTTTCATAAACTTTTGTTTAAATTGTTTGCTTTATAAAATAAATAGACGCCAATAATAATCATTGGCAAGCTGAGTAATTGGCCCATCGTTAGCCAGCCAAATGCCAAATAACCAAGCTGAATATCGGGCACTCTTACAAACTCAATTATAAATCTAAAGAGCCCATACAAAGTCAAAAAAACAGCGGAGGTGGCCATCACTGGACGAGGTTTTTTTGTATAAATCCACAAAACCACGAACAAAACAATGCCCTCCAAAAATCCTTCATACAGTTGTGAAGGATAACGAACAGCCCACTCACCGCTTTGGTCTGGTCCATAAACGCCAAAGACACTGGTTGTAACCTTGCCCCACAATTCAGCATTAATGTAATTGCCAATTCGACCAAAAGCCAAGCCGAGAGGCACTAGTGGTGCAGCAAAATCCATCGTTTCAAAAAATGTTTTTTGCGCTTTTCGATTGAAAATTAAAGCCGCAATAAGAACGCCAACAAAGCCCCCATGAAAAGACATTCCCCCACCTTGAAAATCAAAAAATGTCAAAGGATTGGCAGCAAATGACGGCAAATTATAGAAAATTAAATAACCCAGTCGTCCGCCCAAAACCGCGCCTAGAGCGCCGCAAAAAATTAAATCCTCAACTTGTTTTCGAGTCCATCTAGTATTTGTCTTTAACCTTACATTTGCCAATAAATAGACTGAAGTAAAAGCCAGTAAATACATCACGCCATACCAATGAATTTGGACAAATCCTAGGTCAAGCATTACAGGGTCAATGACAATATATTTCATTATTAGCTAAAGAGAGCGTCAGAGAAAGTATGGGTGTTGTGCATTGGGGTAAAAAGTGGAAAAATTTAAGCCTAACGATCAAGTAGGTATTATACCAATAGCCTCAAAAAATACCCTCACCTTTTTGAGTGAACAACAACGCATTCAAATAAATCAAAAGTCAAAATTAAACTGCAATTATTCTTGCCGCAAACCTATTTGAAATAATTCCAAAATATTGGAAATAATATAAATGGGTCGTTTGGGAATAATATTTAGTATGAAAAACAGCTAAAAATGCCTCTGTAGAGCTAAAAATAGCCGTTTTTGGTGGTTTTTTCCTCTAAAGTGAGCGTTTTATTGGCTGGAATAAAAAATTTGGGAAATAATCAATATGGCGCGTCCGAGGTGATTCGAACACCCGACATTTGGCTTCGGAGGCCAACACTCTATCCAGCTGAGCTACGGACGCAGTTAATTGATAAACAATATTTAGCGTGATGATTGGTTTTCATGGCTGACAAATCAAAAAAAATGCTTTATGAAAGCCCTAGCGTACAAAAGTATTCTATTTTAATCAATACCACCACTTGGGGGCATTTAAAAAGGTCTTTGGATTGAGAATAATATCAAAAGAAAAACAAAGTACAATGGAGCGCTTGGACTAAATCTTACCTTTTTTTTGTTGTGCAAACTTTTATTATGACATTATTTAACACCTTATTTCGAGTGCCTTTCTTACTCGTATTTTTATTATTATCAACCACTTCTAAAGTTAGTCTGGCTGAAGAAGGCTACAACCCACTACATTCCCCAGATTTTTTTGATGAGTTAAATGCTTTCACCGTTATTTACACACAAATCAAACAGCTTTATGTTGAGGAAATTGATGATAAAACGATGTTTCAAAATGCCATTCAGGGATTGGTCGATGGCTTAGATCCTCACTCAAGCTATCTAAATCCGAAAGACCAGACCAACTTAATTGAAAGCACAATTGGGCAATTTGGTGGTCTAGGAATTGTTATTTCAACCCAAGGGGATTTGATTCAAATAATCTCACCAATAGATGACACCCCTGCTTATCGTGCGGGGCTTCAAGCTGGAGACATTATCTTAAAAATTGATGCTCAACATGTCAGGGATATCAACCTCGAAGAAGCGGTTAAATTAATGCGCGGAAAGCCTGGAACCAAAGTAAAGCTCACGATTATTCGTTCTGATAAAGCCCCTTTTGTTCTTGAAATAACTCGGGAAATTATTACCATTACCTCTGTTAAAGGATTTTTACTTGATAAAGGCATTGCTTATATCAGGGTTTCAGATTTCCAGGTACAAAGTGCAAAGTTACTGAAAGAAGTGCTGGCGAAATTAACCGATCAAAATGGTGCAAAAATTGGCTCATTAATTCTTGACTTAAGAAATAATCCTGGAGGGACGCTGGTCTCAGCAATTGATATTGCAAATTTATTCATTGATACAGAGGGGACTGTTGTTTACACTGAAGGCAGAATTAAAAGCTCTAATATCAACTTCCCAGCTAAACCGGGTGACATTATCAGCGGTGCAGCTATTGTTGTGCTAATGAATGAGGGTTCTGCTTCAGCTTCTGAAATTGTTGCAGGCGCTCTACAAGACCATAATCGTGCCATTATTATGGGTACTACTTCTTTTGGTAAGGGCTCTGTCCAATCAGTGATTGACCTGCCAGATGGCTATGGTCTTAAATTAACCACAGCGCGTTATTACACGCCTTCAGGTAGGTCCATTCAAGCCAAGGGTATCATCCCGGATATTCAGCTTGAAAACATCACTTTATACGATCCTGAGGATACTGTGGATTTGGGCTCCCTTGAAAAAGATTTAAAAGGCCATCTGTCGGTTGAAGATCCGAGCCAATTATCCGAAGAGGAGGTTATTCGAACTCAAGATGAAATAAAAGAAAACCAAGATAAAGAAATAATTTCCTTTCTTAAAAAAGACTATTTTGTACACGAGGCAATGAATTTATTGAAAGCTTTGTCAATTTTAAACAGTAAATAATGGCAAAAGTTTTAGCAATTGCAAATCAAAAAGGTGGTGTCGGCAAAACAACAACTGCTGTTAACTTGAGTGCTTCTCTTGGTTTCTTGGGTAAGCGCGTACTACTGATTGATTTAGACCCTCAAGGAAATGCCACAATGGGCTGTGGAGAGAATAAATACGATTTGAAATTTAGCGTTTGTGAGCTGCTATTGGGGGAATGCCGCTTAAGCGATGCCATTATCAGCCCTGAGGCGGTTTTAATTGATCTTATCGGCTCAAACACCAACTTGGTTGCTGCTGAAGTTGCCCTTCTAAATGGCCAAGACAATGAAAGCCAATTAAAGGTTTTAATTAAACCAATACTGAACGACTACGATTTCATTATCATCGATTGTCCTCCTTCGCTTAATATGCTGACGATTAACGCGTTTACGGCAAGTGATGGCATACTGATTCCCATGCAATGTGAATATTATGCGCTTGAAGGCTTGAGCTCTCTTCTCGAGACGATTAACAAAATAAAAACCACCACCAATCCAAAACTTGATATTTTTGGCATTTTAAGAACGCTTTACGACTCTCGAAATAATTTATCCAGCGAAGTTTCCCTTCAACTTTCTCAACATTTTTCAGACAAACTGTTGAAAACCATCATTCCTAGAAATGTAAAATTGGCTGAAGCGCCTGGATTCGGTCAATCTATTATTGACTATGATCCTGCCTCAAAAGGAGCCGTTGCTCACCTTGCGCTTGCAGACGAAATAATGCAAAGAACCCAATAACCACTATGGCGAATAAATCTAAACTTGGAAGAGGTCTGGACATTCTACTGGGCCAGTCGATTGAAAGCCCAGTCCAGGCTCGTTCTGGTGACTTGTTGATTCAAATGAAACTCGATCAATTGCAGCGCGGTCAATTTCAGCCGCGCTCGAAATTTAATGAATCAAAGCTTGATGAGCTGACGCAATCCATTGCCTCTCATGGTGTTATACAGCCGTTAGTTGTTAGACAAATATCGCTAAATCAATTTGAGATTATTGCTGGTGAACGTCGTTGGCGCGCTGCCAAACAAGCAGGGCTTAACGAAGTGCCAGTTGTTGTTAGAGATATTGACGACCAGGTTGCCTTGGCCATTGCTTTAATTGAGAATATTCAAAGAGACTCTTTAACACCAATTGAAGAGGCAAAGGCGCTCTCAAGACTTATTCAAGACTTCAAGATGACACACGAGGAGGTTTCTCAAGTAATCGGAAGATCTCGCTCAGCCGTGAGTAATTTACTGCGTTTGTTAAAATTGAGCGATGCAGTTAAGGTGCTACTAGAAAACGGCGAGATTGAAATGGGCCATGCGCGCACATTGCTACCCCTGCCTAAAGACCTACAAATCAAGCTGGCGCAAGAAGTTGCTATTAGAGAACTGTCCGTTAGGCAAACAGAGGTGTTGGTTAGACAAGCGCTTAACCCAAATCCAAAAAATATCAATAAAATCAGTCCTCAGTGGTTAGAGATGACAAAATCCCTTTCTAAAAGGCTCAACTCAAAAGCCGAAATCAAACCCGGTAAGGGTGATTCAGGAAAAATTATTATTCATTTCGATTCTAAAGAGTCGTTGACCGATATTTTCAAAAAGATTAGTAACAAGAGGGCTTTACTAATCAAAACCACCGATTCTTGAGAATTGCATGGTATTGTAATTCCAATCCCAGTGCATCCAAACGCCAACTGCCTTGCCAAGGATGTAATCCTCTGGCACAAACCCCCACTTTCTTGAATCACTACTGTTCGCTCTGTTATCTCCCATGACAAAATAATGGCCTTCGGGAACTGTTATTTGAGAAAGTTTTGGAGAGTGTCCTAGAGGGTGAAGCAATATATCATGCTCGCCGCCCTCAATAAGCTCTTTTACATGGCGATAATCGCTCATAGATTTTCCAGAATCAACACCTTGATAGCTGCCTATTTTTTCATAGTTGATAGCCTCTCCATTAATCAAAAGCTGGTCTTTAGAGTAAGCTAGCGTGTCACCAGGTAGTGCAACAACTCGCTTAATGAAGTCAACACCAGTGTAGGCAGAGCTTTTCTCATAATTGGGGTATCTGAAAACGATAATATCCCCTCTTTCGGGTTTGGAAAATTCGAGTATTTTATAATTTAGTATGGGCAATCTAAGGCCATAGTCAAACTTATTTACTAAAATAAAATCTCCAGTAAGTAGTGTTGGCATCATTGAGTTTGAGGGGACTCGGAATGGCTCAAAAACGAAGCCACGGAAAACTAATACCAATAAAAGCACTGGGAAAAGCTCAATGGACCATCGGACCATAATAGGTCTATGATTGTAGGTTTCTGATTTTGAAAACTTTAAAAAGCAAACAAAATAGAAAAATCTAGCCAAAGCCGATTTTTTTTCTGTTGGTTGGGTATCACTATTTGCTCGATTCTTGGAGAGAAAAACTAAATCAAACAAAACAATAATAATAGCCAATACCATCGCCAAGAATAACCAAGTTAAAACATCCCAAGCAAAAAAAGGCACGGCTTTTTCAATCGTCATATTAACTTCTCTTTTTATCTAAAAATTGTATTATAAAGTGGTTGTTCAAGCGTTTTTTTTATTTGATTTAACATTTGGGCTGTCAGGGTGGATTAAAAAACTTCTCGAATATTTAAGCCAATTTTATTTGCCAACTGAATAAAATTTGGAAAAGAGGTTTGCACATTGTCAACCCCTTCAATTTGAATTTCATGCTGACATCTAAGTGAAGCAATTGCAAATGACATAGAAATACGATGATCATGGTGTGATTGAATCACGGAATTTGGTTTACAAAACTCACCGCCTCGAATGCGAATTCCATCCTCCAGCACTTCATTTTCAATGCCCAAAATATCAAGCCCATCAGCCATCACTTGGATGCGGTCCGATTCTTTAACTCGCAACTCACGTGCGCCAGTTAAAACGGTTTCGCCTGTGGCACAACTGGCTGCAATGAAAATGGATGGAAACTCATCAATAGCAAGTGGTACTGACTCTTTAGGGATATTAATCCCCTTTAAGTTTGATGATTGAACGCGAATATCAGCAACCAATTCACCGCCAGATACACGTTCATTACTAAGCACAATATTACCACCCATTAGTTTTAAAATATCAATCACACCTGTTCGAGTTGGGTTGATGTTGACGGCTTCAAGCGTAATGTCAGAATCTTTAGCAATACAGCCTGCCACCATAAAAAACGCAGCAGATGAAATATCACTTGGCACCTCGATATCACAAGCTTTTAATTCACCGCCGCCGGTGAGGGAAATGCGCCCGTTAGTGCTTTCAACGTCGTAGCCAAAACCTCTGAGCATTCGCTCTGTGTGATCTCGAGTAATACCACCTTCGGTGACTGACGTTGTTCCCTCAGCATAAAGACCCGCTAATAAAAGACAAGATTTAATTTGCGCCGATGCTACAGGTAAAGCGTAATCAATAGCGTTTAGCTGATGACCGCCTTTAATAATCAGCGGTGGTTTTCCGTCTTGAGAGTCGATTTTCGCGCCCATGGAGCTAAGCGGATCAATCACCCTGTCCATCGGTCTTTTGGAAAGTGATTCGTCGCCATGCAGTTTGCAATCAAAACTTTGTGCACTAAGCAAGCCAGACATTAGTCTCATTGACGTGCCAGAATTGCCTAAATCTAGAGGATTTGAAGGTGCTTTAAGTCCGTGCATACCGACACCATGAATCGTAACATTTGAGCCCTTACGCTCAATTTTGACACCCATGTCCTGAAAGGCTTTAAGCGTAGACAACGCATCCCCACCCTCTAAAAAGCCACTGATTTGAGTAACGCCATTGGCAATTGAACCGAGCATTATAGAGCGATGCGAAATTGATTTATCACCAGGAACTTTAATTGTGCCCCTTAATGATTGTGCATGTGATGCTACAAAACTACTCATACTTTCCTTTTAAAGATCTCTATTTAAACTAGCCATTGATCTCGAGTGTTTTTGGCATCTCGAAACAGGGCTTCTATTGCTGTTGTATTTTCATCTTCTATGACGTCAATCAAATTGTCTAATGTGTCTCTGTAGCCCTTGATGTGCTTAACAATGGCTTCATTATTATTAAGGCAAATATCACGCCACATGATCGGATCGCCAGAAGCAATGCGCGAAAAATCTCTAAAGCCACCAGCTGCATACAAGCTGGCACTTGGGTGCTGAGAGATCAGATAATTCATAATTGAAAAGGCCAGCATATGAGGCAAATGAGACGTCATAGCCAATAACTCATCGTGCGAGGCGGCACTCATCATGTCCACAGTCGCGCCTGTTGCTTGCCAAACACTTTTTACCGCTTCAACCGCTTCAGCGGAACTTGATTCAGTCGGTGTAATAATCACCTTTCTACCCACAAACAAGTCGCCATCACTGGCCTCAAAGCCACTTTTTTCCTTGCCTGCAATCGGGTGTGCTGGTACAAAATGACTTGGTAAAGAGCCAAAAACTGACTCTGCAACCTTAATAACACTAGTCTTTGTACTACCCACATCGGTAATAACCATCGACGCATCAACATGCGGCTGGATGCTTTTAAGAATGGATTCAAAACTACCGACCGGTGTTGCAATAACAACCATATTAGCACCATTAACTGCATCCTTTACATCAGTTGTGTAATCAGTAATAACGCCGCTTTTTTGCGCTGTTTGCAGCCTCTGAGAATCTCGGCCAAAGCCAACAACATGCTTGGCATGTTTCGTGCGAATCATTGCCTGTGCTAAAGAGCCGCCAATTAATCCAACACCAATAATGCAAATTTTATTCATCATAATACCGTTTCTAGAGCTTCAAGCAGGCGGGTGTTTTCATTTTCAGTGCCGACCGAGACTCTTAAGTAATTTGGCATTTCAACTGGACGAACAATTACTCCCTCTCTCAATAGTTTCTCAAAAGTATCGTTTGCATTGACTACTTCAACAGCAACAAAATTTGCTGAAGAGGCGATAAATGTTAGACCAAGTTTTGCAAAACCAGCTTCAAGTTGCTTAACGCCTGCGTTATTAACTTTGATCGATGTTTGTAAATATTCATCATCCGCTAAAGCAGCGATAGCTGCACTTTGGGCGACGTGATTAACGTTAAACGGCTCTCGCACTCGATTAATGTAGTCGGCAATTTCAGTACTTGAGATTGCATAACCAACTCTCAGCCCTGCAAGGCCATAGGCCTTTGAGAAGGTGCGAGTGATAATTAAGTTACTAAAAGCATCAAGCCAACTAATAGTAGGATCGTCGTCGGCATTTAAATATTCAATATAAGCCTGATCCAAAACCACTGGAATAGTCTCAGGAACCCCCTCCAAGAAATTGTGCAACTCGTCGTTAGAAAGTAATGTGCCTGTCGGGTTATTTGGATTGGCCACAAAAATTAATTTTGTATTATTATTAATCTTTGACAACATTGCCTCTAAATCATGGCTAAAATTCTTGGCTGGAGTGACTTTTGCTGTTGCGCCTAGCGCTTGCGTTGCCAATGGATAAACAGGGAATGCATACTGAGAGAAAATCACTTCATCGCTGGCCTCGGATACAAACACTCGAGCAATCAGCTCAAGCACTTCATTGGAGCCATTACCAAGCGTTAAGGTGTCAATTGATACGCCAAGATGTGCGCCTAATGCGCTCTTAAGGCTGAAGCCATTGCCATCGGGGTAACGATAAATTTCCGCAAGAGATTTTTTAATTGCCTCGATAACTTTTACGCTAGCGCCTAAAGGATTCTCGTTCGAAGCCAGCTTGATAACCGTTTCAAGGCCAAGTTCACGTTTCAACTCTTCGATTGGCTTGCCACCTTGATACGGCCGCAAGCCAAGAATGGATTTGCACGCATTCATAATATAGCGACTGGGTACGAGCCAAGGATATTGAGTTTCGAGACGTGTTTTCCAACCTCTTTTAAAGCAGATTGAACATTGGCATCACTTTGATGGCCTTCTATATCTATGAAAAACAAATATTCCCACTTGACGCCGGGAATTGGGTGTCTTGCCAATTGTAGCATATTAATATCATGATTTTTAAATGGCTCGAGTAAATCGAAAAGCGCACCAGATTCGTGTTTTGTAACAACAAGCAACGAAGTTTTATCCTTGCCACCAGCAGGCACAGAATCTTTACCAATAGCAATAAATCGAGTGACGTTGCCCGCCTTATCTTCAATATTTTTTGCCACACGTTGCAAACCGTACAGTCCAAGTGCTGCCTCAGAAGCAATCGCTGCAGCATTGGGTTCGTCTTTAACCATGCGTGCCGCCAGTGCGTTTGATGCAACTGCGATCAATTCAGCTTTAGGATGATGATTAGCCAACCAGCGACGACATTGGTCCAACGCTTGTTGGTGCGCGTAAATAATTTTAATTTCTTGTGCTTGGTTTTGCATCATTAGCTGGTGAGAAATCGCTATTTCAACCTCACCACAAATGTGTAAATCGTGACTGTAAAGCAAATCCAACGTAGCGCCAATTACACCATTCGATGAATTTTCAATAGGGACAACGCCATAATGCGCATTGTCCGTTTCGACTTGGTGAAAAATTTCGTCAATGTTGCCACAATCAAGTGTGGAAACAGCGTGACCAAAGTGCTTGAGTGCGGCTTCTTGAGTAAAAGTCCCTTCAGGTCCTAAAAATGCAATCTTAAGCGGCTGTTCAAGTGCGAGACAGGCTGACATGATTTCACGAAAAATATGCCCTACATCCTTATCTTTTAGCAAGCTTTTATTACGCTCAATGACCCGAGACAATACTTGCGCCTCTCTCTCTGGGCGATAAAATACACTTTGTGTATTGGTTTCTTTTTTAACCTTAGCAACTTCAGCAGCTAAATCAGCGCGTGTTGAAATAAGCACCTGAATTTGTTCATCTAGGGCGTCAATCTTCATTCTTAAATTTTTTAAATCTTGTTCTTTCATACTAGTTGTGAATTTTATTAGATTTGAGCGACTTATGTGTATTCATTAAGCTTGTGTTTTTTTAAATTCTTTCATAAAATCTACTAACGCCTCAACGCCATTAAGTCCCATAGCATTATAGATGTTAGCGCGCATACCACCAACAGCTTTGTGACCTTTTAACACTCATAATCCTGCATAAAGTGCAGACTTAATAAACTGAGAATCAAGCTTAGCGTCAGCTAGGAAAAATGGCACGTTCATCCAAGAGCGATAACGTGGCGCAATATTATTTGAATAAAAATCAGATTGGTCAATGGTTTGATACAATAATTGAGATTTCTGCTTGTTTTGTTTAGCAATTACCTCAACGCTACCCAATTCTCTCAACCACTTAAAAACCAGTGCTGCCGTATACCAAGCAAACGTACACGGTGTGTTGTACATCGAGTCGTTGTTAGCTTGCGATGCATAGTCAAACATAATGGGTTGGTTGTCCAGCGCATCGCCAATTAAATCCTCTCTAACAATCACTACAGTCAAACCTGCAGCGCCGATGTTCTTTTGTACTCCAGCGTAAATAATGCCAAATTTTGATACATCAATTGGTCGAGAAAGTACCGAAGACGACATATCAGCAACCACAGGCATATCCACTTCAGGCACATAGTCAAACTCAAGTCCTGCAATGGTCTCGTTGGGTGTGCAGTGCAAATAAGCCGCATTCTCGTCAATATTCCAATCGGCAAAATCCTGAATATCAGTAAAGCCATTGCTGCGACTACTGGTGCAAATATTAACATCACAATAGCGAGTGCCTTCTGTAATAGCTTTGTCAGACCAGTGTCCAGTATGGGTGTGGTTAGCCGTTTTCTTGCCACGCAACAAATTAATTGGCACCATAGAGAACTGCTGAGAAGCACCACCTTGCAAAAACAAAACTTTGTAATTATCAGGGATTGCCATTAAGTCTCTAGATCTTGCTCAGCTTTTTTCGCCAGTGCCATAAAATCAACCCCTCTGTGTGAAATTTCAATCGCAGAGGCTTTTGCATTGCCAAATTCGAACAAATCACGCTGAATTTTGTTGAGTACCGGACTGGGTAGTGTTGAGGGGCCTGCACTAAAATTGAAAATCTGGTTCATGACCGAATGGCATTGATAATATAAATGGCGTTATTTTACCCAAGAGTGTCTTTTACACTTTGAGTATTGCATTTCTTCACGCATACAATCGATTTAATTCAACCTAGATACAATGATAAGGACAGTATAATTAGCCCGCTTTTGAATATTTGGAAGTTGGTTAAAATCCAACGCTGCCCTCGCAACGGTGTTTCTTTTATTAGATGAGCCCGAAACAAATTCAAATGCTTTTTTAACAACTACGATGGGTGGTGAGTTATGGCAAAGTACCACCGTACAGAGCCTTCTCTCATGACCATTTACTACTAAATGGAGTTCTCATGAACATGAACAAATTTACTTGGTTTGCTTTAGCCTCAGCAATAATTTTCACCACTGCTGCCAATGCGTTGCTTGGCCCAATTCCGATTTATCTTAGTACGGAATACAGAACTGGAAGTCCGGTTATTGGCTCAATTTCCTCAAACATCAAAATTACTGCAGGTGAAATTGAAGCCAGTGGTGCAAATAGTTTTATCGAGCTTTTGGCAAGCATTCCATCAGCAGGCTTGGTAAACCCCCAAGGAAATGTTCCTGCGATATTTATTCGAGGAAATGAGGCAAAGCACACCTTGGTTCTTGTTGATGGGATAAATATTAATGATATTTCTAGCACCGATGGCGCTGCGGGCCATGCATTAAAAAGTATTTCGCTTAATGATATTGAGAAAATTGAAATTATTAAAGGCCCCGCCTCTGTTCTATATGGTAGTGGAGCAATCGGTGGCGTGATAGCGATTACTACAAAAAAAGGTGTAAGTAATAAAAAATCAAGTGTTAGTATAAGTGCCGGTTCAAACAGCACTTACAACTACAGTGTGAGTACGAATGCAGGTAATGGGGATAACTTTATCCGGTTAAGCTTTAACAATTATTCAACCGATGGCATTTCAGCAAAGACCGATAATACTGAGAAAGATGGCGTTGAAGACCGATCCGCGAATCTAAAAGCAGGTTATAAACTGGGTAATACAAAATTTATTGTTAATGTTTCCTCCAGTGATAATGACACATTGTATGACGCATGCTACCCCAGTGGTAGCTGGACGACAGTCGATGACTGTACGGCAAATAAAACTACTTTAATTAAGGGCTTAAGTATCGATAAAGATATTTCTGACACATGGAATACCAAGCTAACTTACAACACGGTTAAACAATCGAGACAAAATAAAGCCAATGGGGTTGCCGATGCTTACGGAAAAGATTTCAAGAAAACGGATTTAACCCTAATCAATTCATTTAAGCGTCAGGACTCACTTCTTAATGTTGGACTTTCCAAAATTACTGACAAAGATATTACTGCTAGCCAAACTTTATCCAGTAAAGATGCCTTTATAAGCTTACAAAAAAATATCAACACGATTGATTTTAACGCTGGTGTACGTTTTATTGATCACAGTGATTTTGGCAATAAAACGATTTACAACCTTGGTTTAGCACAAAATTTGAGCTCAAACACAAGATTGACAGGCAGTTATGGTACAGCGTTTTATGCGCCAACCATCTATCAAATTAACTACAACACTACCGCCAATCTAAAACCAGAAACTTCAAATAATTTTGAAATTGGTGTTAGTTCTGTTCAAGATTGGGGTTCGTTGTCCGCTAAATACTATAAGAATCAAATTAAAAACATTGTCGTGTATGCGGGCTCTTGGCCGAGCGATTATTACAAAAATGAAGACAAGCTGAATATTAAAGGTATTGAGGTGTCAATGCATACAACGCTTAAAGATTACGATATTAGCCTAACGCACAATTACGTTGATAGTAAGCTTGAAGGCGCTACAACTCAACAACTGAGAAGGCCAAAGCATTCTACTAATTTTAATATGAGTAAGCAATTCGATAAGCTATTTTCAAACCTGCAAGTCATTAAAAAGTCATCAAGCTTGGATACAGGGAGTGTATCTCTAGAGGGCTATACGTTGTTTCATTTAAATACTCATTATGATTACAATGAAAGCACCAAAATATCCTTAAATATTAACAACCTTTTAGATAAGAGTTATACTGTTGTCAGTGGCTATAATCAACTGGGCCGCACTGTCAAATTAGGTGTTACTTATAGCTTCTAAAAAAACATTGTTGTCATGGAGTAGTGGTAAGGACAGTGCTTATGCCTTGCAATTACTCCAAAAAGACCCAGGCATGCTTCTGGGTCTTTTTACAACCATCAATCAAGAATTTGAGCGTGTCGCTATGCATGCCGTTCGCCTTGACCTTCTCAAAAAACAAGCCTACCAAATCGGTCTTCCGCTCGAGATAATTGAAATACCCAACCCTTGCTCTAAAGAAAAGTATGAGGTAATAATGCAAGGCTTTATCGAGCGTTGTAAGTTCAACAAAGTTGAGGCAATAGCCTTTGGTGATCTTTATTTAGAAGATGTCCGAAGTTATCGTGAACAACAAATGCAAGACAGTGGCATTGATTGTCTTTTCCCGTGCTGGGGAATCAACACTACGGAGTTTTCAAAATCAATTATTGATTTAGGCATTAAAGCCAAAATCAGCTGCCTAGACCCTCGTTTCTTAGATGATTCATTAGCAGGACACGAATACAACAAAGGTTTCCTAGAAAAATTACCAATAACGGTTGACCCTTGCGGTGAAAATGGTGAATTTCATACTTTTGTTTATGACTCACCTTCCTTTGCAGAACCCATTCGAATCCAACAAGGCGTAACACTTAAGCGTGATAAATTTGTTTTTACCGATTGGGTGCAAAGAGATTAACCCTATAATAACAACCAAAAACGGAGCGATAGCAGATGGATAATTCGTACAAAAAACGAATGCAAAAGAAAAAAGCCTATATAGACTCTAGGATAGAGGCCGCTAACATTGATAAAGGCATTATTGTCTTATTAACGGGCAATGGCAAGGGTAAGTCCTCATCAGCTATGGGTATGATTTGCCGAGCCTTGGGATATGACTTAAAGGTGGGCTTGGTGCGTTTTCTTAAAGGTGCTCAAGACACCGGTGAAGACTTGTTTCTTAACAACCATCCAAATGTTACTACAGCCCTAATGGAAAGTGGGTTTACTTGGGACACTCAAGACAAAGAGATGGACATCCAAAAAGCACTTGAAACTTGGAAAAAGGCCAAAGTATTTCTTCAAGATCCAGCCATTGATTTAGTGGTGATTGATGAACTTACTTATATGATCAATTACGGCTATCTTGATGAATTGTCAATCCTTAAACTGCTTATTAACCGTCCACAAAATCAACACGTTGTCATTACCGGTCGAGCGGCAAGTAAGGGCTTAATCGAGGCCTCTGACACCGTCAGTGAAATCAAGGATGTTAAGCATGCCTTTAGAAATAACATAAGGGCACAAAAAGGCATTGATTATTAATTTTAACTCGAACCAAGATTAGGTTAAAAGTAAGCAGTGGGTGTTAGTTATTAGGACCTAGTTATAAAAATTTTTGATAGTTGCTAAGTGTTCTCAATCAAATAATCCAGGGCTTCAGACAAGCGATTGATAGCAACGATTTTTATTCCTTTTAGTGGTTTTTTTGGCGCATTAGCTTTGGGCATAATTGCTAGCTTAAAGCCCTGTTTTTGGGCCTCTGATAGTCTCTCTTGGGCGTTGTATACTGGTCTAACTTCGCCGGCAAGTCCAACCTCACCAAAAGCAATCCAATCCTTTGGAATCACTCGGTCACGAAGACTTGAAACAATCGCCAACATTACCACCAAATCGGAGGCTGTTTCGCTAACTTTAATACCGCCAACAACATTGATAAAAACATCCTGATCAAAAGTTACAACGCCGCCATGTTTGTGCAGAATGGCCAGTTGTAATGAAAGTCGGTTCTGATCCATACCAACACAAATTCTCTTTGGTGCGCCGTTTGCCTGATCCACTAATGCCTGTACTTCAATTAATAAGGGTCTGGTTGCTTCTCGGGTTACCATCACCATGGAGCCGGGTGCGGATAAGTTTTCATTGGAAAGGAAGATAGCGGAGGGGTTGGTAATTTGTTGTAAGCCCTTTTTACTCATTGCGAAGACGCTGATTTCATTAACTGCACCAAAGCGATTTTTAACCGCCCTGATGATTCTGTAACGACCGCCAGCATCCCCTTCAAAGTAAAGCACACTATCAACCATATGTTCTAAGATTCTTGGTCCTGCCAAAGAGCCGCCCTTAGTCACATGGCCAATCATCAGTATGATGGTGTTTGTTTGTTTTGCGTATTGAGTCAGCTGCGCTGCACAATCTCTCACTTGGGTAACAGAGCCGGGTACGGAAGTCGAGGTGTCACTCACCAATGTTTGAATAGAGTCAATAACAATGACTTTTGGGTTCAGGCTTTTTGCTGTCTTAAGTATCTTTTCAAGGTAGGTTTCACTCAGTATTTGGACGTCTGCATCAATGCCGAGTCGAATGGCTCGGTCGCTAATTTGTTGTGCTGACTCTTCACCACTGACATAAAGTGTATTTTCGAAGGAATTAATAGAGGCCAAAGCCTGAAGAATCAATGTTGATTTACCAATTCCAGGATCACCACCGATAAGCACCACAGAACCCTCAACCAAGCCACCACCCAAAGTGCGATCTAGTTCGCTAAGGCCGGTTGAAAGTCTGATATTTGCCTGGGTTTTGACTTTATTAAGTGATTGTACTTTTGAAGGGGGAAGGTCTTTCAAGCTTTCAGATAGAATTGCCTTTGATGGCGTTACAAACACCTCTTCCAAAGTGTTCCATTCTTTACACTCTAAGCACTGCCCTGCCCATTGATAATGGGTTGCACCACAATTGGCACATACAAATTCTACTTTTGTTTTAGCCATGGTAATTAAAGGTGTTTATTGATAAAAATTAGCGAAAGAAGCATAACAAAGCATTATGCCCATCTGGACAACCCAAGGGTTACTTTTTCATTAATTTATCAATTTCACTTTTGAAAGCCTCGATGTCTTGAAATTGACGATAAACTGAGGCGAAGCGGATATAGGCAACCTCGTCAAGGGCTTGAAGCTCTTCCATGACCCATTCGCCAATCAATGATGAATGAACTTCGCGGTCGTTTTGCGCCATCAGGCGGCGTTCAATTTTTTGAATTGCCGTCTCAATTTTGGCAGTTTCAACGGGTCTTTTTTCTAAAGCCTTGAGCAAGCCAGCGCGCAATTTTTCTTCGCTAAAAGATTGTCTTGAATCATCACTTTTGATTAAGCGAGGGAGGTTTAAATCAACGGTTTCTCGGGTGGAGTGCCTCTCACCGCAGGAAAGACACTCTCGACGACGACGCACTTGTGAGCCATCATCGAGAAGTCGCGTATCCAGTACTTTTGTATCATCAGATTGACAAAATGGACAGCGCATTTCTAGAGACCTTTATACAGCCAAACTTGGCGTCTGCTGAGTGTAGAAAATAAAGAAAAAACAAATAAGAATTTGAAATTAATAGTTTGTGCTATTGATGAGATTAATTCTTTGTTTTTTATCATTTGATGCCTCAGCCTTACAGGACAAGGTAATTTTATCATTTATTTTTGTTATTTCTTTTTGCTTTATCAATAAGTAGGACTTCAAAGAAATGCCTTAATAAATAGTTAAAATTACCATTATCAGACCCAAGTTTGGCTATACAAAGGCCTCTTTGTCTCTCTTATTTATACACAGGGTGTCCTGCACAAAGCACCTCAACCTTAGATCTAACTTCATCAATCACCGCAGGGTTTTCGATATCGTCACAGATATCACAAATCCAAGTCGCAAGATCACGACAATCAGATTCGCCAAAGCCTCTTGTTGTCGCTGCTGGCGTACCAACACGTATACCACTAGTAATAAAAGGTGATTGTGGATCATTTGGTACAGCATTTTTGTTTACTGTAATGTGTGCAGAACCTAGAGCTGCATCAACGGCTTTGCCCGTTAGGCCTTGTGAGATAAAACTTACTAGGAATAAGTGATCATCTGTGCCGCCAGAAACAACATCGTAGCCACGGGAAATAAAAGTTTCAGCCATTGCTTGCGCGTTAATAACCACTTGCGTTTGGTAAGCTTTAAAGTCTTCGCCTAATGCCTCTTTAAAAGCAACCGCTTTAGCAGCAATAACGTGCATTAGTGGGCCGCCCTGAATGCCTGGGAAAATAGCTGCATTCAGCTTCTTTTCAATTTCTTCATTGGCTCTCGCAAGAATCAAGCCGCCTCTTGGTCCTCTTAATGTTTTATGGGTTGTTGTTGTTACAACATCAGCAACAGCCATTGGTGATGGGTATAAGCCTGTTGCAACTAAACCTGCAACGTGTGCCATATCAACAAATAGGTAAGCACCCACTTGATCAGCAATTTCTCTAAAACGGTTCCAATCAATAATGCGAGAGTATGCTGAAAAACCAGCAATAATCATTTTTGGCTTGTGTTCATTAGCTAGGCGTTCAACTTCATCGTAGTCAATTTCACCAGTCTCAGCCTTTAAACCATATTGAATTGCGTTAAAGTTTTTGCCGGAGAATGAAGGTTTAGCGCCGTGTGTTAAATGACCGCCGTGAGCCAAGCTCATGCCAAGAATTGTGTCACCTGGCACCAATAGAGCTTGAAAAACAGCAGCGTTTGCCTGAGAACCTGAATGGGGTTGAACGTTGGCATAATCTGCGCCAAAAAGTTCTTTTGCGCGATCAATCGCTAATTGCTCTACAACGTCTACATGCTCGCAACCACCGTAGTAGCGCTTGTAAGGATAGCCCTCGGCATATTTGTTGGTCAGTTGTGAGCCTTGAGCCTCCATGACTGCGGGTGATGTGTAATTTTCAGAAGCAATTAACTCAATGTGTGCCTCTTGGCGAGCTACTTCAGCATTAACTGCATTAGCAATATCAACATCAACTACAGACAAAGTTTGGGATTTATCGAACATACCCTTCTCCTATATTAGTAAAGACAGAAGTGAAATATTTTAACCGATAATGCACTATACGCCAACTTTACAATATTAAAATTATCGATTTACAGAAACAGAAACACTTAATAACCTTTAATATACCTCAATTAAATCTAACTATTTCTGCTCATAAAGCGTTTGATTAGGATTATTTCCTGATTTGTCTTTATATTTGTAGAATTTTGTCATTTATTTCATATGGTAAAGTAAAATTTAGCTTTTTGTAAAACTCTACTCACATAAGTATGAAAGTATTGATTTTAGGCGGCGGTGTTATCGGCACCACTTCAGCGTATTTTCTGGCCAAACAAGGCCATGATGTCACTGTTGTTGAGCGCCAAGAAAATGTAGCACTGGAAACAAGTCATGCAAATGCCGGTCAAATTTCCTACTCATATTCCTCGCCTTGGGCTGCGCCAGGTATTCCATTAAAGGCGATCAAGTGGCTTTTAAGTAAGCACTCACCACTTGTAATTAACCCACGAGTAAGCACCGAGACGCTCAAATTTGCCTACAGAATGCTGAAAAACTGTAATCACAACAGTTACAACATTAATAAAGGCCGCATGCTGAGAATTTCCAATTATGCCAAAGAGTGTCTGAGTGAAATCGAGCAAGACACCAAAATAGAGTATGAGCAAAGAAAAAAAGGCTTTCTACAAATTCTAAGGACAGATAGGCAGGTGCTAGATACAAAAAAAGATATTGCAGTACTAGAACAATTTGGCACCAAGTACAAGGTTTTAGACGTTGATGGTTGCCTTGCGGTAGAGCCTGCATTAAAACATGTCGAACATAATATTGCAGGTGGCCTTCAATTTGAAGATGATGCCACTGGTAACTGCTTTAAGTTTACCAACGAGTTGCAAAAAAAATGCCTTGAACTGGGTGTTAATTTTGAATTCAATGTTACAGCTAGTGCGTTTAAAGTCGAGAACGGCAAAGTGAGTGCTGTTAAAACATGCAAGGGTGACTTGATGGCCGATAAGTTTGTTGTTGCTATGGGCAGCTATTCTGCACAATTGCTACGACCTGTTGGTATCGATATTCCGGTTTACCCAGTAAAGGGTTATTCAATCACTGTGCCGATACTGAACGACGAAGATGCTCCTCAATCCACTGTTATGGATGAAACTTACAAGGTAGCCATTACTCGCCTTGGAAATAATGTTCGAGCGGCGGGTACGGCTGAACTAATAGGCTATAACTTGACCCTTAGTGAAAAATCACGTGCCACAGTTCGCCACTCTGTTGAGAGCTTATTTCCACACGCAGCTGACATGAGTGATGATCACTTTTGGACAGGTCTAAGACCAATGACACCTGACGGTACTCCTGTTATCGGTAAAACGCCAATTTCCAATTTATTTATCAATACAGGTCATGGCACACTTGGCTGGACCATGTCGACTGGCTCAGGAAAGTTAATTGCCGATATAGTCTCTGGAAATGAGACAGCAATATCACTGGATGGCTTAGAGATGAGTAGATACCCATACGCCGATAAGGTCACTTAAATCTATGGCCAGAACCTGCATTGCAAGCATCAACCTCAAAGCAGTTAAAAGCAACTATTTATACGCAAAATCGTTGGCACTTAACTCTAAAGCTATCGCGATTGTTAAGGCCGACGCTTACGGTCATGGTGCAATTGAAGTCGCTGCCTACCTAGAAGAAACTGTTGATGCTTTTGGTGTGGCTTGCATTGAAGAGGCCGTCGAATTACGTGAAGCGGGACTCGAGAAAAAACCCATTTTGTTGCTCGAAGGGATGTTTGAATCTTCAGAGATTGGGTTGCTTGAAAAGCACGAATTAATGCCGGTCATTGGGAGTACTGCTCAATTGCAATGGATTCTGAATGCAGAACTAACCAAGCCAATTAAAGTTTTTTTAAAATACGATTCAGGAATGAGCCGCTTGGGTTTTCATGAAACAGAATTTAAACAAGCTCTTCATGTCCTCGAGTCAAATAGTAAGATCGCGGAAATTGTGCTGATGACACATTTCTCCAAAGCTGATGAGCCCTATGATATTTTCACTCAAAATCAAATAGACAATTTTAATAGAATTGCAAAAGAAACTGGCCACCCCTCTTCTGTAGCAAACTCTGCGGGTATTGTTGCTTGGCGAAATTCTCATAAACAATATAATCGTCCAGGCATTATGCTCTACGGCTCTTCCCCTTTTAGCGAAGCAAGATATCAAAAAAATTTAGTCCCAGCAATGACGCTATCGTCTGCCTTAATTTCAATTAAAGACTTTAAAAAAGGGCAAGGCATTGGTTATGGCTCGCGCTTTATTTGTGAGCATGACATGCAAATTGGCGTGGTTGCCGTTGGTTATGCAGATGGCTACTCACGACATGCAAAAGACGGCACGCCAGTCTTTATTAATGGCACAAGAGCAACAATAGCTGGCAGAGTATCAATGGACATGACAACCATCAACTTGACAGGGGTTCCCAATCCAAAAATTGGTGACCGAGTCGAAATGTTTGGTGAAAATATAGGCATTAATGAAGTCGCTGAGTTTTCAAATACTATCTCTTATGAAATTCTTAGTAAAATCACAAAACGCGTTTACAAACAATATCAAAAATAACCAGCTTAATTATTATGAAAATTTCCCGATTTGAAACAAACGACCGCATGAGCCGTGCTGTTATACACAACAACACCTTATACCTTTGTGGCCAAGTTGCAACTGACGCAACAACAGACATTAGTGAACAAACTCAAACAATGTTGGATAAAGTAGGGGCTTTATTAAACAAATATAATAGCTCTAAAGAACATATGCTTTCTGCAACTGTTTACCTCAAATCAATGTCTGACTTTAGCTCTATGAATGCCATCTGGGAGGCGTGGGTGCCCACCGATCATGCCCCAGCTAGAGCTTGCGTTAGCGCCTCAATGGCTAGAGAAGATCTGTTGGTGGAAATCTCTGTTGTGGCAGCGATTAACGCCTAGCTAGCCAAGCGACTTGACAACTGCTTTTCTAATACTCGGTATAAAATTCTAGGACCATCGGCATCAATATAACATCCTTGCAGATGGCGCTCGCCTTCGCTTGTACAAAAACCAGTTCTACCATGAAGCACCCTGTTGTTACCAAACATCATTAGCTCGCCAGCTTGCAAACGAAACTGAATTTCAAACCCAGGGTTCGAAAGTAACTCACCCAAACGCTTTCTTGCTTTATGGTATTTCTTCGTCTTTTCTTCACTCATCAGAGGAATGTAATCCAACCGAGGTGAATAATGAATTTCACAAACATCGCCATGATTATCAAGACTAATCAGTGTTCTTTCTTTCTTGATAATAGCATTATGATCAATAAATTCAAAATACGTGGGCACAGTGCTTAGCAGTTGGAAATACTCTTCTGACTCTCTTCGCAATTTCTCACATACCGCAAAGCCATCCACCAGCGTCGAACGGCCACCCTCACCTGCATCGTTAATTAAGCTATGTAGTAATTGAATCCCAGGCACTGGTTGACGGTAAGGATTGTCTGTATGAGGATCAAGAGGCGCAGAAGAGTATGCCAAATCATTAGCGTCCTTCTTAGAATAGACCTCAAAATATTGACCAAAATTGGTCGTTCTAATATGGCCAAATTTTGAAGCGACCTCGATTATTGCATCTTTTTCAGCAGGAACGTCCGTTAACAACACGTAACTGTGTGTCAAATATTGGTGTATCACTGAATGCAGATATACCTCGTCACTGATTATTTGGTTCCACGAAAAATAAATTTTCTCATCGGATGCATCCCACTGAATAGGTTCAGGGATACAGTCTTTAGCAAACAACTCAGTTCGCAAATGATCAAGTTCAAGCGTCTCATTATGGTTGTCGTTAAACGTTAGACTCACTGTTTGATCATCATTAATCTTCACACCAACCAAGGCTAAGTCATCACTCAGGTGGTGAGGGTTAAACAATCGCTGACTCGAGCGCCGATCAAAAATTGATTCATGGCGGCAGCGCTCCATTAACCAAAGTGCAGGCAGTATCGTTTCCTCACCGTTAATGAGTGTTGTTAGTTGATTATTGTTATTGACTCGAAACATTATCAGACCCTTCGTAATAGACAAAAAATTCGCATTTTATGCATCCTCAAGACGTTTGTCTAATCGAATATTCAATAGCTGTTATTTGATTATTTAATCTAAATTTATATCAATTTTTATAGAATATCTAAGCCTAATTCCAATGTTATAATTTATCCCTACTTAGAGAATCTTATGCCAGCAGAAATACGTAAAACACTACTCCACGTTGAAGAAACTTTTATTGAAGGCAGCAAAACAGCGGCCACCCCTTTGACTCTAATTGCAGCTATTGCAGTTGTCAAAAACCCTTGGCTTGCAAAAGATGGCAATGATGTTTTTGTTCAAGACCTAAAACCCGGTATTCATGACGTGGCGCCAGATTTAGGAAAAATATTGAGTGATATGGTAATAAACCAAGCAGGTTCAGGCGAGGTAATCGAAGGCTATGGCAAATCAGCCGTGGTTGGCTTGCGAGGCGAAATCGAGCATGCTTCCGCACTTATTCATACACTACGCTTTGGTAATTTTTATCGTGAAGCAGTTGGTGCCAAGTCCTACTTGTCGTTCTGCAATACACGTGCTGGTGCTAATGCGCCTATCCTCATTCCATTAATGGACAAAAACGATGCCGGGCGTCGCTCGCATTATTTAACCATTCAGCTGGCTATTCCTGACGCACCAGCTGATGATGAAATTGTCGTCGCCTTAGGCGCTTCTATTGGCGGCAGACCACATCACCGCATCGGTGATCGCTACCAAGATCTCAAAGACTTGGGTCACGATGTTGATAACCCTGCTAGTGTCTAGTGGATTTGAAAGTTCGCTCGCCTTAAAAACTAAACGCTACCACCCTCTTCGGTCTCAGCAGATTCTATGGCCTCTTCGGCAATTACCTCCATTGCAACAGCCGTTGGCCTGTGCGCCATAATCTGGAATTGGGATTGGTCTGACTCTTCAACGTCCTGATGGATAAACATCATAAATAGAACGATAAGTGCAATCGCCAGATGAATAAGGCTAAGGTAGAGTAAAAAGCCCATCTCATTAAACACATCAAGAAAGTAACTCATTGTAAAAGGACCGAAGGCGGCAAAAACACCATACACCAATACAATTGTGCCACTGGCGCTGATCATTTGTTTTGGCTCTAGGCGGTCATTAGCCTGAGCAACACCCAAGGCGTAGAGTGGTAAGGTGCTGCCGCCTATTAAACCACTCAACACTAGAAAGGTTGATGTTGAGAACTCGAATAAATACAACACAGTACAAATTGTAATAACACTAACGCAGCACAATATAATAACCTTTCTGCGGTCAATCTTGTCCGACAACCAGCCCAATGGCCACTGAAATATCGCACCAAAACCAACAAAAAGCGTCATGAAAAGTGCCGTCTCGGGCACAGACAAACCCACTTTAATGGCATAAATTGTGCCCAAGCCCAAAAAGGCGGCAGATGCCATCGCTGAAATACCAATAGTTACCACACCAGAGGGAGAGGCTTTCCACAAAGCACGTACGCTAAGTGATTCTTGATCCTCAATGGTTGGCGATTCAATTTTGGTTAAGAGCACCGGAATCAAAGAAACCGAAAGCAAAATGGAAGCCAATAAAAACAAATTAACACCCGCTGGGTCATCAACGACAAATAAGCCTTGGCCCATAGCAAGTCCACCCCACACAACCACCATATGAATGGAGAAAATTTGTCCTCTATTTTGATTGGTGGAAATTGAATTAAGCCAACCTTCAACAATAATCATAATGCCGGCAATACAGAACCCAGACAACAATCTAGAAACAAACCATATAGGTGGGCTAATGAATAAAATCTGAATCAAAATTGCCGTTGAAGCCAATGAGGCAAAAGCAGCATAAGTACGAATGTGGCCGGTTTTTCTAATCTGCTTTGGCGACAATATAGCGCTAGTCAGTGAGCCGACAAAATAACCCGACATAACCCAACCAATGGTTATCACAGTAAAGCCCTCAGATTCAGCTCTCCAGCTACTTAAAGTACCTTGTAAACCATTGCCTAGGCTAATAAATAAAACACCCAAAAATAAAGGCCAGGTTGTTAGAAGAACTTTTTTTAACATAATGAATATTTTTGCCGTTTAATTAAGTCAAATAATTGCATATAAGGCCTCGAAAAACAGTACTTTTTATGCGCTTCAGGAATTTTCAAAACGCGGATTTTATACTATTAATCTAACGAATTTTCAGAATTATGATAAAGTGTTATTCGAGATCTTTGAAAAAATCATTTTAGATTTGATAATAGGATTTTTTTGTATTTTACAAGGCATAATTGTAGAAGTTCTACTTGTTGTAAGACGATAAAATTTAACGCAGTAAAATGAAAAAAATACCCTATCCCAAAGGGCTGAGGTTAAACTTGCTAAAAGTGCAGAAAAATTCTCATCAATAGCTAGTGCTATTAATTTTAATTTTTACATACTTTTTTCATTTTTATCACTCAGTAAATTTTAAAATGATTGTTACAAAGGTCTCTATTCAATGGGCATCATACACCGAAAAATCCTAACACAATTGTTCTTTATTACCAGCCTCTTCTTGGTTTATTCTAACGCTTATGCCCAGATAAATATTGGTGATAAAGCGCCAAATTTCAGTCTGCTTGATCAGCACAACGTTAGCCATACCTTGAGCGATTATGCTGGCCAATGGGTAGTATTATATTTCTACCCAAAAGACGACTCACCCGGCTGTACTACCCAGGCTTGTGATTTTAGAGATGCAGTTGAGAGAATTATTAGCTCTAAAGCAATTGTGTTTGGTTTGAGCGTTGATAGCGTAGAATCCCACAAGGAGTTTTCCGACAAATTTAATTTACCTTTCTCGCTTCTTTCTGACGAAACAGGAGAGGTCTCCGAAGCTTACGATTCCTTGCGTAATTTTTATGTTTTCAAGCTCTCCAAAAGAAACACATTTATTGTTGATCCAAACAGGATTATTGCCAAGATCTACCTGTCAGTTGACCCGAGTACACACGCTCAGATGGTTCTCGGTGACTTGAGTGCCTTGCAAGGAGTGATTGCTGAATAAGATTTTTTTTTAATTCAGTTTGCCAGATTTAACCAAAGCCTGTTTGTGGGTCTTGGTCATTTTTTTGATTTCCAGCTCTCTTTTAAGCGCCTCACTGTGACTTGAGGATATTTCCTTGTACACCAGACGACAAGGCCTGTGTGCACGAGTGTACTTTGCACCCCCTGCTAACTCGCCTGAGTGTTGCTTAAGGCGCTTATTAAGATCATTTGTAATGCCACAATAGAGACTATCATCACAACACTTTAGTAAATAAACCAGCCAGCAAGACTCGGCATCTTTAGACATGTAAAGGCACAGACAACAACACGCCAAATTCCTTACCAAAATTACAACTGACTCGGGCGTGCACCTTGCCTTGCTTATCGTAAAAACGCGCGCTTTCGGTTAAAGGAATGATCGCCTCATGCCAAACACCTGGATGAATGCAAACGCCAGCACTACCATCAAAATAAAAAGCCACCCAGTCACTTGGTGTCATGTCATCACCTGGTTTTGCCAAGGCGGCTACAAAAGGTTTACCATCCAGGGGGTAAAACAACTGAGCACCATCAGGGTGATAATTGGCGTGCCACATCAGTAATTGATCTCTCTGCGCTTTTGGGTTGTCTCTTATGGCCTCACTAGGTTCTTTGGACCAACCTAAAAGGTAGCTGTCATTGACCGATTCATTCTCGCCGAGAAGCACATCGCCCTCCCACCAAAACTTAAAGATTCCATCTGTATGACCGCCCTCATCGCCTGTGCCAACATCAATACTGCGCCAACCCTGGGCTGGCCAAGTAACAATTTCAACGATGTGATTTTTATAATCGCTAACAAGCTCACCATAGCCCTTTAACGATTCAACGTTAGCATGAACAAGTGGAATGTCAACCTGTGGTAAATTTGACGCAACCACAGGGTTCATATAGTCAAACGATTTTCTTTGCTCTGGCATAATTGATGGTCTACGCCTTCAATGCGCCTTGATTGAGTGCAGTACCGATAATAATCTCCATTATTTCCATATTGGTATTGGCGCTAACATCCTCAAAATAAATCGCGCCAGGCCAAGGCGGCACTCGCACATCATAACCATTATCGGCAATCGCATTGGCAACCGTTTTTATCGAGTCAACATATTCAGCACAAAGAGATGTGATTTCTTCTTTGGCTAGAGCAAGGTCGGCGATTGAATTTCGGTCAATTTGCGAAGCGCCAATGCCGATAAATATTGGTACATTACGCTCAATTGCTTTGTCATAATACAGGTGGAGAGGCATTCTATCGTCGTGCAAACGCATGACATAATCCGTGCAAACATCTTGTTTTATATCGCATAACTCAGCAAAGCTAAGATCTGTCGAATGATCTTTTTGAGGGGCAGATCTTCTTCTTGAAGAGCGAGCGGACTTTACCGCTTGCGTCACGTAATCACCTCGATAATTAGCATCATAAACTCGAGCACCCCACTCATTCTCATCTTTTAGTCGACGAATCGAGCGTATCGCCATATCCCTGCATTTTTCAGGTCCGATAAAAAACGGCGAACCTGAAGCATCTGAAAGCTCCAGCCAACCATTGGGAAACTTCTCAAAAAAATGATCCGCCCAAGGCTTGAGGACAACGTCAACCAAGTGATCCAAAAGTTCGTTAACGTGTTCAGGTTCATCACTCAAAGCGGTCACTAATTCCGCCTGACCATAAATATCAGCTGCCAAGCTGTAAGGTGCCGTTAAGTGCAGTACTGGCTCTAAACCGGTTAACTCTTGATAGCACTCTAGGATGTCATCAAATAATTTTGGTATTTCGCCATCCATTGCAGGTGTGCACAGATCTTGCCAATTGTCACGATTAATTAACGGTATTCCAGGGTCTGTTCCTGGTGGTGCACCTTCGGGATACATCATCACCGCTCCAAGTGCTTCAGCAGTGAATGCATAAACAGGCCACTCGATATATAATTTTGGCAGGCCGAGCAATTTGCGAATCATAAGCGACACGCGCACATAGCGTTTGGCATCGCCTTTGTAAGCCTCAGCAGAATTAAGACCGTAAAACTTGCTCAACACACCCAATACAAATAAATTGATTGAAGCAGAGGCTTGCACACCATGCTTGGGCTCATTATTAACAAAAACTTCGTCATAGTCGCCAGCAATGGTGCCATCAAAAATTTCTTTTAAGCGCTTTTCAGCCTCGAGATCGCCCTCTTGCCAACGTCCAAAAAGATGGCAACCAGCGGGGAAGTGTAATTCTTCAATCATGGGATTATTCTATGGTGTTAATGTTGGACTAAAGACTCAATCAAGGGCCTGTAGTAATAAAATGGCGGGTGCTCTCGTTGAGGGTCTTTGCCTTCTTCATCCCAACAACGCAAAGCTATACACTCTTCCAAATAGTCATTCTTCTCAAATTCAGCCACTTCATCAGCACTCATTGGCCCACCTTGTAAGTTTAGGGAGTGCACAGAAGCCGGTGAAAGGCGTTTAAAGTAATCGTCCCTAACAGCGCACAAATAACGTTTAGTAGCAACATGCTGGCGGACAGGCTCAACAACAGCGCGCGGGAAATAATCTTCAAGGAAATTAGCGCCCGCTTCTTCATGATAATTGTCTTTGCCTTTGGCTAGAGCGCTTTCTGGAATTTCATTTTTGTAATGACCAATATCGTGCAATAAAGCAGCAACAATTTGAGTATCGTCGGCACCCGCTTTCTCAGCGCATTGAGCCACTTGCAGCATATGCTGCGCCATGGTTACCTGCTCACCTAAATACGATTCTGCACCGCGACGATTAAAAACGTCTTCGATATGATCAACAATATTATCAGCAGTCACTTCATTCACTTTGCTTCCCCCTCTTTCCAGTACGTTTAAAACACTGTATAGGCCATCTAAATCGGTGTAAGCGCCTTGCAGATGGCGCTTGCCTCTTTTAGAAAAAGCCGTTCTTGCGTGCATGACACGGGTGTTATCAAAAAGCATTAAATCGCCGGGAGAAAGCTTAAAAGTGATTTTCAAATCCGCTCGCTCTATAATCTCCCCCCAATGGCGATAAGCTTTATAAAAAGCGCGAATTTTATCCGCAGGTAGCTTTATCGTATCAATAGAACGATTGTTGTACCTAACCTTAACAACTTCTTCTTTGTCATTCAGCTCAATCATTGCCACACGAGAGCGTAAATCGGCGTCACTGTCCGAAAAACGATAATTAATCCAAGTACTTGCCAGTGTGTCAAAATCCTCTGGGCTTTCTTCAAGTAGAACGCTGGCCGCTTTGAATCCGTCAACAAGCACAGAGTCACCCCCCTCTGTTGAGCTTTCTAAGCAGTGCAAGAGTTGCACTGTTGGCACGGGATCTCGATAAGGATTGTCAGTATGAGAGCCTAGCCCCATATTAGTATAAGCAAGATTATTGGGATTGATCTCGGTGCGCACTTCAAATATAGAGCCATAATTGGTTTCGCGGGTGTAACCCATCTCGGCAATCACTTCTAACACTTGCCCTTCCACTCGGGGTACATTTTCAAGAACGCAAAAGCCAAGGTCTCTAACAAAACGCAAGGCATTTAATTTGCCTTGGTTGTTTTGACACATATGGTCGTAATTTATACGTGGAAAATCATTCGTCAAGCTATCTTTCTGCCATAACCGCTTGTGCGCTGCACTTCTGTCGTCAAATTGTTGATTAAGGTTGTAGCAATTCTCTCTTAGCCATTGCTGCGAAAAAATAGACAAATGATCTTCTGGCTGAAAGTGAACACAAACATTGCCATCTTCATCTTGCTGCGCTTGTTCGATATACGTATCTTCGGGTATGTTGATAACGCTTATTAAGCGTTGTCCATTGTCAGCGTTGCGTGACGTTGGCATTTGACAATGATCTCGCAACCAGTGAGCGTACAAGCGGCTTTGTTTGCCGTCTTGCCAATCAATTACCAATTCATCATCGACAATCGATAGGCTGTTTACTAAGTTTGTTTTTTGTGACATGCTACCCCTGTTAACTTCACAATTTTTCGCCATTAGTATACATAAGTCAATCAATTTCTCATTTTTTTCTAAGCATTAATTTCATTTTATTCAATTATTGAACTGATTTAACTTAACTCGAAAAGTGAACTCAAGTCACTACTCTACAAGCAGCAACTCTTGCCACTGAGTGGTGTAACGCGGCGAGCGATGCTCAGCATTAGACAGCCAACGATTATTGCCAATTTCATTGGCACTAATCACATGGCTCAATAGTGACTTATGGCTTGCCTTATCTAAGGTTAATGTGCCCTTATCCACTCTCCCAAATAAATCGTATTGAGCACCTCTAGGAACAAGTCGAGTCAACACAATGCCACCCTTGTAAAACTGATGTTGAGTCTGATAAATTTGGCGTAATAACTGACTTACCACAGGCAACAGAGCTCTATCACTGTACAAAGGATTGACAAACTTTATACTTTTTGAGAAATTAACATAAGCCTGCTTTTTGCTAAAAGGGTTGGTTCTAATAAAAACACTCATTGATAAGCAACCCAAATGATCAACAACAAGCTTATTAACAGCTTTACGGGCTAAACAAGTTAGCGCCTGATTAACTTCATCAAAACTCACCAAAGAATGACCAAATGATCGGGAAGACATGATCTGTTTTTTGGCTGGGCGTAATAACTCAAGTGCTAAGCATGACTCGCCCAAAAGCTCTTTTTGTATACGCACAGCGCTTACGCCTAATACGCTTTGAATAAGCGATTTATTCGCACCACAAAATTCAAGTGCATTGCTTAGTCCCAGGGCATTTAGTTTAATTTTTGACTTGCTCCCAAGCCCCCAAATATCGCCTACATCAACGGTTTTTAATAAGTTGTTAAATCGTGCTTTAGGCAATTCATCAATATCAAAAACACCATTAAATTTCGCGTATTTTTTGGCCACTCTATTGGCTAATTTTGCCAATACTTTTGTCCTGCCCATGCCAACACAAACCGGGATTCCAGTCCAATTTTTAACTTGCTTTTTAAGCTGCTGCATGTATTTGATTAAATCGATTGACATGCCAGATAAATTGATGAAACTTTCATCAATCGAATAAACTTCTTGCTCGGGAGAGTAACGCTCAATAATGCGCATCACTCTGTTTGACATATCGCCATAAAGCGCATAATTTGAAGAACAAACAACAACACCGTTGGCCTTGGCTAGGTCACGCATTTTGAAATAAGGCTCTCCCATAGGGATTCCTAGCGCTTTTGCCTCGTTAGAGCGAGCAATTACACAGCCGTCGTTATTCGACAGCACAACAATTGGTACGCCATTTAGTTTAGGGTTAAACGCACGTTCACAAGAAGCATAAAAATTATTACAATCGATTAAAGCAAGCTTCTTAATCACAGCGATGAATAACCGAAGTGACTACGCCCCATATGATGAGCTCAGTATCGCTAGTAATTTTGATGTCATCAAAGGCATCATTTTCTGCTTTTAAAGTAATTTTTCCGCCGTACTTGTGCAGCCTCTTAACCGTAAAGTCACCGTCAACAACCGCAATAACAATTTTTCCACTGATGGCTTTTAGCGATTTATCCACCACCAAAATATCGCCAGAATGAATACCTGCACCGAGCATGGAATCGCCTTGAGCGCGGACAAAAAAAGTTGCCTCTTTGTGCTGGATCAAGTATTTATTAAGATCGAGTTTATCTTCCAAATAATCGTCAGCTGGCGATGGAAAGCCTGCTTGCACGCTTGAGGTAAAAATGGGTATGTTTACACCCTTTGGGCTATCCTGCGGTAGCAACAGCTCGATGCTTGAGTTAAGTTGGGCACGATAAATCTTTAAAGAATCTTTAACCGTCTCGAGTAAACTCAAAGGCACACGAAGCACTTTGGTTTCTTCTTTAAATAAACCGGAATTTTTCTTACGACCAGCGCCACTTCGAGGGCCGCCATGGGTGGATTGTCTCATAGCCTATTTGAATTTTGTTACAGTATTCAAATAAGTATTTTAGACCAATTACAAGTTAGCTTCAGAATATTATTTCACGAAAAATCGATTCGAGCTTCCAAAACGATTTTTTGCCAAATTTTTACGCAGTACCTTGCTTAGAGCTCTATTTGCAGTCAAAAAGCGCCTAAATAGGCTGTTTTTAGCCTGTAAATGGCATTTTATAGGGTATTTATTGAAGCTTTTGGGCGTCTAGCTACCTCATAATGAAAATTTCCTAATTTTTGTTATTTATTTCAGTAATAAAAGGTAGTGCTACTTTATCGAAAACTCAAGCGGTCAATCCACTTTGGTTTTTGACCCACTCCCTTGGCAATAAAATCGTAATAAGCTTTAATGAAGTTTTCGATTAAGAATTTGCGTTAAATGAACATAGTGAATATCAGCACAATTCGAGAAAATGAGTTTAGGATTAATCGATTTTGTTGCACCAAAGACAGGCTTCGCACTAGGTGCCTTCTTTCGGTTACCTTTCAGAATGAGCAGAAAGGTGACAAAGCCTAAAAGAGGAATCGAAGATTCTGAGAAAGGATTTAAATAATAGAGGGTTTAAAAAACTTAGTGTGTCGTTTTTGGCTTCTGAGTACTTTGCATAGCGCTGTGATACCAATCTAGAGCCTTATGAAGCTGTGACTTATTAACATTGAGGTGTTTGCAAAAAGCATTCTCTTTATCGTTGTTTGATTTTGTTTTTACTGTTTGATTATGCATTAAGTTCATTCCTCAATAATTTAGAATTAAGATCGAATAAGCGCATCAATTTTTATCGCTTAGCTAAAAAAGCTGTTGCTGGTGGAAGGAGGGGCCACCAGCTGCAGCCGCTACCTCAGCTGCCACAGGAGAGAGTAGTGGCAGGAGTGTTTCGAGGTTCTTATAAAATACTTGTTTAAGCCCTGAAAGTACAACCTAGTGTTACCAAACAGTGCTTCAATAATATTGTTTTTAGTTTCTAGGACGCTAGCCCGCATTGATATTGTGATAACATCGCTCATAGGGTTGAGCTTTGTTGTTACGCTACTAGCGTTTGTAGACAAAAGGAGAGTTTGTCGCATTGCGCCCTAACTTTCTAAAAACAATGGTTTCAGTTTAGGCCTTAAATGACAATGTCAAATGTTTTATAAGTGAAGTTTTGGTGAAGATTTGGTGAAGATGGTTTTGTTTGACACTTTTTTAACTACAATAATGCCTTTCTAACGATATTTTTTTCTTATGCAGCACATCCTAATTGTTGAAGATGACAGAACCATTGCTGAGAGCATTGCTTTTATTCTTGAAAAAGATTCTTTTAGTTGTCAATGGTTTGACAATGGCCATGGTGCGCTTGACTATCTTGAAAACAACAATGTTGATTTAATGCTGCTTGATGTTGGCCTGCCTGACATTAGTGGTTTTGACGTTTTACGTAAGGTTCGCGCCAAATCCGAATTGCCCGTGGTTATTATCTCAGCAAGGGACGATGAGGCTGATCAGGTGCTAGGCTTGGAAGGGCTAGGTGCCAATGGATACATCACCAAACCCTTAAGTCCAAGACTGGTCGTAGCTCATGTGCGTGCACAACTCAGACACTTGAGGACCGAACCCAAACCTCAGCAATCTGAATTTAGTATCAATGAGGCAATGCAAAAAATACTCTTTGTTGGGCAAGAGTTAGTCTTAACACCGGCAGAGTTTAAAATCTTGTCTCACCTTGTCAAACACCCCAATCGTGTACACTCGCGAGAATACTTACTAAGTATTATTTGGGATAGACCACATGGCTCTGACGTTAAAACAATCAACACCCACATTAAATCGATACGTAAGCGCTTGCACGAAATAGATGATAAAAATGAATGCATTGAAACACACCGTGGAATTGGCTACAGTCTGATTGAATGAAACACCTAAAGCTTAGTCTTGGCTCCAAACTTTTTATCCTTTATTTTTTAATTAGCAGCTCAATCGTCTGGTTAATTGCTAATCGAACGGGCGAAGAGTCTGCCGAAGAAATAATGATCCATGCTTCAAGTTTACTGAGTCAAATCGCCTCTCACAACATTAACAATGGCGCTATTGATGTAGAAGTATTCGGAAGCACTGTCTCTGGCTATTTAAATCCACATGGCTTGGGAAAAAACAACCAAGAAAAACAACTCAGTAATCTAGAGATCTATCTGACCAACAATGATGGTATGGTTATTTACGATTCTCAAGGCCTAGCGATGGGTAGTAATTTGAGTAGAAACATTGAGGTGGCAAGCGCACTTCAAGGCGAACAAGGCGTTCGTAAAATTCCTTACAACCCAAAAAATGAAAGACTATTATTTGGCACAAAGGCGCTTTATGTCTCCAGCCCTATTTACGATCATGAAAAAAACATTCTGGGTACACTTGTTGCTATTAAACCGATATATTTTGGTAAAGGCGGTTCTCGAATCTATGAGTACGCATTTTATATATTCTTTATCTCGTTGATTATTGGTGGTGTTGCAAGTTATATCGTCTCTCGTGATGCCAAACTATTGGTGAAATATACCTCTCGCCTCTCAATTGGCGAAGACGTTAGCCCACCAAACATACATAATGATGAGTTTATTAGGCTACTTGAGGCTATCGAAAAACTCAGAAACGAGCTAGAGCTTAAAGACAATGTTGAAGAATACATAGACACACTCGCACATGAGCTTCGCACGCCGATTACTGGCATCAGGGCAACTGCAGAAAATTTACTGCTACCAATGGACGACAAACAGCGAATACATTTCATCCAAAACATTCTCGACTCTAATACACATATGGACAAACTGGTCTCACGCTTGCTTGAGCTATCACGAATAGAGCGAAGAGAGACTTTAAAAAATGTCACCACACTCAATATTGATACTGTCGTCAATAACGTACTCAAAGCACCAATTCGCGTCAAAACCATTGCCAATAAAAATTTAAGGATTGAATTTGACATTGAGAAAGGCGGTGAAATTCGGGCTGAAAAACTTCTCTTGGAGCAAGCCATTGGCAACGTAATCAATAATGCCCTTGACTTTAGCCCTAAGGGTGGCACAATCACTATTAAGGCAAGTGAGACCAATACAGCTGTTACTATTATGATTTTGGATGAGGGTCCAGGAATGCCAGATCATGTATTGAGGAAACTATTTACTCGCTTCTTTTCTGTCTCTAGACCAGATACTGGGAAACGGGGCAACGGCCTAGGTTTGAGGTTTGTTAGAAAAATAATGCAACTTCACGGCGGTGAAATTACCCTGCAAAATCGTTTTTTACAAGAAGGCGCGGAGGCTAGATTACGCTTTCCGTTTGATTACTAATACGTTATAGTTAGCAGTATCTACCAATAGACTGATAAGACCTGTTGAAAACTATCGATTTTTTCAATAAACAATCTTTAAAAAATCGTTTTTCAAATGGCAGATGAATGGTATTATTCGCGAGTTTTATAATTTAGAGACCTTTGCATAAGCCCTACTACAAATGAAAATAATTATCCCAATAAAACGCGTACTTGATCCTTACACTCAGGCACGAGTTGACAAACAAACCCAAATGGTTGATTTAACCAATGCCAAAATGGCAATGAACCCATTTTGCGAAATTGCTGTTGAAGAAGCACTCAAGCTTAAAGAAAGTGGTGCGGCTAGCGAGACAATCGCCGTCAGTATAGGCACTGATAAAACAGTAGATACCCTTAGGACAGCTCTAGCAATGGGTATTGATCGAGCAATTTTTATTAAAACAGAAGGTGATCTTGATTTGCAACCGCTACACCTTGGAAAGATCTTAGCATCGATTATCAAGCGCGAAGAAGCTGGACTTGTCATTATGGGCAAGCAAGCTGTTGACAATGACAACAACCAAACAGGACAAATCATCTCAGGTTTGCTGGACTATTCACTAGGCACGTTTATTTCCAAATTTAGTCTAAGCGATGACGCTCAAAGTGTTGAAGTGAGTCGTGAAATCGATTCTGGGATTGAAATCAGGCAACTAAACTTGCCTGCAATCGTTACCGTTGACTTGCGCCTTAACGAACCAAGATACGCATCTCTGCCTAATATTATGAAAGCAAGGTCTAAGCCACTTGAAACTATTGAGTTATCAAGCCTTGATATCGATGTCAGTCCGCGCGTCAAAGTAATCAGTGTGATAGAGTCCGGCACTAAAGATAGAGCGGCAAAGCAAGTCTCGTCTGCCAAAGAACTGCTTGAAGAATTAGCTCAAATGGGGGTACTGTAATGTCAGCCTTAGTATTAATCGAATTACACGGTGCTGAAATCAGTGCCAATTCTCGTGCTGCGGTAACAGCAGCCACTCAATTATCAGATACCGTTGATGCACTTGTATTGACAAACGATGCAGCGAATGCAACAGCAGTAGCTGCAATCAGTGGTATCAACACCGTTAAGGTAATTGCTGACTCTGTACTTGAGCACGTATCAGCAGGCATTGCCAGTAAGCTAATCGCAGGGGTGATGACTGATTACCAATACCTTGTTGCCGGTTCGGCCACTTACAGTAAAAATATTATTCCTGTTGTTGGCGCCCTTCTAGATGTTCAGCCGATTACCGATGTTTGCGAAGTTAAATCAGCAAATACTTTTGTTCGTCCACTCTACGCGGGCAACATTATGGCGACCGTTGAAACTTGTGATGTAACCATTTTATTAACTGTGCGCCCTACAGAATTCGAGCACGCTGAAGATGGCGGTTCTGCTACTGTCGAACAGTTATCGGTTGATGTTCCTGAGTCAAACTCAACCTTTGTATCATTACAAGAGTCGCAATCTGAACGCCCCGAATTAACCACTGCTGAACGTATTGTCTCAGGTGGCCGTGGACTTGGCTCGCAAGAAAATTTTGCTTTAATTGAGCAACTCGCGGACAAGCTTGATGCAGCGGTTGGCGCCTCAAGAGCAGCGGTTGATGCCGGCTTTATCTCAAATGATTATCAAGTTGGCCAAACGGGTAAAGTGGTTGCACCTAAACTTTATATGGCTGTCGGTATTTCTGGAGCAATTCAGCACTTGGCAGGCATGAAAGACTCGCAAGTAATTGTTGTTATCAACAATGACGCGGATGCGCCAATGGCAAGAATAGCCGACTTGGTTTGGAATACAGACTTATTCGGCGCTGTTCAAGAGTTAATCGACAACGCTTAATTAGAACTCTTCGCAGTAATCATTGAGTAAACTTTAAAACGCTTGTTGCTAAGATCCAATCAAGCTAAACTTTAATCAATCTTTGAGGCTGATTTAATGGAAAGAGAGTCAATTGAATACGATGTTGTTGTTGTTGGCGGCGGTCCTGCGGGACTTGCTTCGGCGTGTAAGCTAAAGCAACTGAACCCCAACCTTTCGGTTTGCTTATTAGAAAAAGGCTCGGAAATAGGATCACACATCATTTCCGGCGCCGTATTTGAGCCGAAAGCGCTATTTGATCTTTTTCCAGAAGATGCCAAAGACTGTCCAACGCTTAATAACGCCGTTAAAGGCGATGATGTTTACTTTCTTAGGAATGGTAGTAAAAAAATCAAAGTTCCTTCATGGCTAACACCTAAGGGGCTTCATAACCACGGCAACTACATCATCTCTTTAGGTGAGCTGTGCCAGTGGTTAGGTGAAAAGGCAATGGATCTTGGGGTGGATATTTTTCCAGGATTCCCGGCTGAAAACTACCTCAGCGATGAAAGTGGTCGTATTTGTGGTATTGCTACACCAGATATGGGTATTGACAAAGAAGGCAATCAAAAAGGCACTTGGGCGCCCGGCATGAACATCTTGGCAAAACAAACTATTTTCGCCGAAGGTGCTCGTGGTCACATTGGTAAGCAACTCATTAAAGATTTAAATCTGGATAAGGATAAATCACCGCAGCATTTCGCCATCGGCTTTAAAGAGGTTTGGGAAGTTGAAAACGACAAACACTCTCAGGGCGATGTGCTTCACACGATCGGCTGGCCTTTAACACAAGGTGTTTCTGGTGGTGGTTATCTCTACCATTTTGATAAAAACCGCATTGCGGTTGGTTTGATTGTTGACCTAAATTACGACAACCCATACCAAAACCCATTCAAAGAATTTCAGCAATACAAGCTCCATCCAGTAGTCAAGCAATACCTAGAAAGTGGTAAGCGCATCTCTTACGGTGCTCGTGCGATTAGCAAAGGCGGTCTACATTCATTGGTAAAAATGGATTTTAACGGTGGCATGATTATTGGCTGTAACGCCGGTACATTGAATCCTGGTAAAATCAAAGGCAGTCATTGCGCCTTGCAATCGGGCATGTTGGCCGCAGAATACATTAACAAGGTTCTAAACGAAGAAGTTTGTGATTTTGACGATATTTTCAAATCAAGCGCACTATACAAAGAACTTCATCAAGCAAGAAACTTTAGTTCAGCGCTTCATAAATTTGGCTTGTATATTGGCTCGGCTTACAACTTTGTCGAATCCAATATTTTTCGCAATAAACTACCAATCAACATTAAAGACGAGAAAAAAGATTCCGATGTCTTAAAGTTAAGCAGTAATGCTAAAGTTAAGAATTACCCTGCGCCTGACAATGAATTTACTTTTGACATTACTTCGTCTTTATTCTTATCTGGCACGAACCATGAAGAAGATCAGCCGATTCACTTAAAGCTCAGTGATGCTGGTATTCCTCTTGGTCCTAACTTGAGTCAATACGACGAACCAGCGCAAAGATATTGCCCTGCTGGCGTCTACGAGATTATCGAAAAAGAAGGTCAAGATTGCTTTCAAATCAATGCTCAGAATTGCCTTCATTGCAAAACCTGTGACATTAAAGATCCCGCGCAAAACATCACTTGGACGCCACCTGAAGGCGGCGGTGGACCAAACTACATTAGTATGTAGTTTCGCTCTTCGAGCATTGATTAGCTGTAATGACGACCGTGTTGACAATTTCCTCAACACTGCAACCTCTTGACAAATCATTCACTGGCTTAGCAAGTCCTTGCAAAATAGGGCCAATAGCCTCTGCACCAGAAAATCGTTGTACCAACTTGTAACCAATGTTTCCTGCGTCAAGCGTTGGAAAAATTAGAACGTTAGCAGGTGCAGCAAACGAAGTTTTGGGATACTTAAGATTGAGTACCGTATTATCGAGAGCGGCATCCAATTGAATATTGCCCACGATTTCTGCATCAAGTGCTTTCTCTTGACAAATACTCGTTGCCAGCCTAACTTTTTCTACTTGTTCAAACTCAGCACTTCTGTTGGTTGAAAACGACAACATGGCCACTTTGGGCGCCATGCCCAAAAGCTCGTTTGCAGACTTAATTGTGCTCGTGGCAATTTCGGCCAACTCCTCGGCGCTCGGATTAACATTCATTGCGCAATCAGAGAACAGCATTTCTTTGCCATGGGTTTGGTGGTTCTCATCAAATACCATTAAAAAGAAACTGGACACTAGCTTTGCACTCTCTGCAACACCAATAATGCGTAGCGCATTGCTCAGCACTTGTTGACTCGGCGTAATAGCGCCAGTAACAACGCCGTCAACAGCATTACTTTCTAAGGCTAACATTGCAAAAACACAGTCCTGTTGAACAAGCTCTCTGGCCTCATCAAGACTTAAACCAGCATGCTTTCTTCTTTGGTGTAATAACTCGGCGTATTGAAACTGTAAATTCTCATTTTTTGGGTTCAAAAAATCGATATCGGCCTCACCCTCTTTATCGAATTTGTTTATTAACTGACTCAGTGTGTTTTTATCACCTAGAAGGACAACTCGAGCAATACCTTGTTTTGCAATAGAAACAGCTGCCTTTATTACGCGACTGTCGCTTGATTCTGGCAACAAAATGCGCGGAAAAACCTGCTTTGCATTAAGAGTCAATTTCTGCAGTAACGTCATTACAAAATCCCTGTTGTTAGCAGATTAGTTTACATGAAAAAAAAAGATTATCGCGCTCTAGACAGCCACTCCAAATAAACACATCCACTGATCCAATTTCACTAACAAACGTGTTGTTTTAATGCATAGTGCTATGCATCTATTTTGCAGCAAAAATCAGAAAGCTTTTGCTAATTAATTGCTTTGAAGGTAACAACAAAAAAGTATCAATCCTTTATTGATCGATAATGACAGCACAAACTTGCCCTCAAAATATTGAATTAGAAGACCCTTTACCTCTGTTTGAAGACAGATCAAATCAAGAGGTAAAAACGACCACCTGTTATATGTGCGCTTGTCGTTGTGGTATCAAAGTTACTCTTGAAGGTAAAAAAGTCCGCTACATTCAAGGTAATCGTAATCATCCCATAAACAAAGAGGTACTTTGTGCCAAAGGCAATGCTGGGATTATGAAGCACGAGTCTATGGCCAAGTTAAGAGCGCCTCTTCGCCGAATTCCTGGCACCGAAAGAGGTGATAAAGAATTCGAAGTCATTAGTTGGGACGAGGCACTTGATGAGCTAACAGCTCGTTTAGAAAAAATTCGTGCAACAGATCCCAAAAAGTTGGCTTTTTTCTCAGGAAGAGATCAAATGCAGGCACTAACCAGCCTTTGAGCTCAGCAATTTGGCACTGTCAATTGGTCTGCTCACGGTGGATTCTGTTCAGTCAACATGGCTTCTGCTGGACTCTATACATTGGGTCAGTCCTTTTGGGAGTTTGGCGAACCAGACTGGGATAACGATGTTTGCCGTCTTAAACTACCATAATGAAAGGTCTGAGCTGCTGCTTACATTAATCATGGCATTGCTTTGCTTTGCTTAGCATTTATCACAAAAGCACTTTATTACTACTTCATAGGCAAGCCTTCAGAACTTAGTGTTAAAACTGCAACTGGACTCTCCGCACGAAAAGTTCGCCTATTGCATACAGGTGAAAGTGCAAAGAACTTCATAATGAAAGAATTTGGTTTTGATATTTCAGTTAAGAAAGCTCTTTGTCTTCGTTTGGCTAGCCTTTTATTAATTGTTGTTACACCTGCACTTTGTCTGGCCTTATTCTCAACAAGCTTTAACTTTTTGCTAACTGCTGTTATTTGTAACTTCCTTGGCCTTATCGTGGAGCGCTGGCTTTTCTTTGCAGAAGCAAAGCATATTGTTAACCTGTATTACGTCAGAGAAGCCTAGAAATTATCCTTGTATCGGGTCTAGCCTTAATACAGGCTATAGCAATCCATTAAACATAAAAAAGGCAGGATTGAATCCTGCCTTAGCTGATAGGCATCACCCTATCTGTGGGCTATGAACTAAAGGAGTTCTGATGTTCAATACTAGCGATGCAACTTATTCACACCGTAGTCTTTGTATTTCTCTAAATAACGCACTGGCTTGCTAAGTGCGTCTTTTCTGAACGGGTCGCCCAATTCACGCGTACACATAATTTCAATAATGGTTGTCTTGCCTTCATTCATCTGCATGTCAATGGCTTTTTTAAGTGCTGGACCAACTTCTTCAAGCTTGTCAACATGAATGCCCTCTGCACCCATAGACTCAGCAATCTTAACAAAATTCTGGTCAGTTAGCTCATCAGCAATAAAACGCCTATCGTAGAAGTCCACTTGGTTCTTCTTCTCAGCACCCCATTGGCAGTTATGGAAGACCACCGCGGTGACAGGGATATCATGACGTATACAAGTCATGGTTTCAACCATACTCATTGCCCAAGCGCCATCACCAGCATAAGAGACTGCTGGGCGGTGAGGGGCTGCCGCTTTGGCGCCAATTATGGTTGGTAGCGCATAACCACAGTTACCAAAGCTCATTGGTGCAAAGAAGCTGCGTGGCTTCTCGAAGCGAAGATAGCTGTTCGCCACCGAGTTGATGTTACCAATATCAGTTGATACCATCACATCTTCAGGCATCGCTTTTTCAAGTTCGCGAAGTACTTGTCTAGGGTGCAACCAACCTTCTTCCAAGTCTTGGATCATGTCCATGCTGTACTGATCTGTTTCATGAATCCAATTATCCAACTCTTCTTCCCACGCGACTTTTTCCTGTGCAATCTTAGTTGCTCTCTCAGCTTTTGTGGCATCGCAAACCAGATTGGCTGATGAGAGTTTCTCGGTGAGTGCTTCAGCCACTGCTTTGGCATCACCACAAATACCCACAGTAATTGGTTTAACCAAGCCTAGCATCTTATGGTCGGCATCAATTTGTACAATTTTAGCGTCTTTTGGCCAATAATCCATATCATGCTGAGGCAGTGTGCCAAACGGGCCTAGGCGCGTGCCTAAGGCTATAACAACGTCAGCTTTTGAGATTAACTTCATGGCAGCCTTAGAGCCTTGGTATCCTAAAGGACCACACCAAAGTTCATGACTTGCCGGGAAGGAATCGTTATGCAGATAGGAATTAACCACTGGTGCACCTAAACGCTCAGCTAATGCCTTGCATTCATCAACACCATCGGCCATGACCACACCACCGCCAGAGACGATGACTGGGAACTTGGCCTGGGCAATGATTGCAACAGCCTTATTCAGTGTCTCTTCGCCACCGGCACCTCGATCAATTCGACGAGGTTGCGGAATGCTAAATTCACCATCAGCATAGAAGTAGTCTCTTGGGATGTTGAGTTGAGCAGGTGCCATTTCACTCATGGCACGATCAAAACAACGACCGGTAAATTCTGCCATTCTCATTGGGTTAACCACATGACCTTGGTACTTAGTAAACTCTTGGAACATCGGCAATTGGTTAGTCTCTTGGAAGCCACCTAAGCCTATACCCATTGTGCCCGCTTCAGGGGTAATGATAACCACTGGGCTGTGCGCCCAATAGGCAGCAGCAATCGCAGTAACACAGTTGGAGATACCAGGGCCATTTTGGCCAATCACAACACCGTGCTTACCGCTAACACGCGCGTAACCGTCTGCCATGTGTCCAGCGCCCTGCTCGTGTACCACCGGTATAAGGCGAATACCTGCTGGTTCGAAGATGTCCATGGCGTCCATAAAGGCGGATCCCATAATACCAAAGATGTCTTTAACATCGTTTGCAACCATTGTTTCTACAAAGGCCTCGCTTGAGGTCATTTTTGTCATTTTTTGTTACTCCTGTTATTAATTAGTTGTTTAGCATTTCCAGTGCTGGGACGTAGTCATAATTCAAATCTCTGGCCACTTCCTCACAAGTCACTTTGCCAGAATGGACGTTAAGTCCAGCCCTAAGATGCTCATCATCGAGCAATGCTTGAGTAACACCTTTATTGGCAATATCAAGTGCAAAAGGTAGAGTGACATTATTAAGGGCATAAGTTGATGTTTTAGGCACACCACCTGGCATATTGGCTACACAATAGTGCACTACATCATCAACGACATAAGTTGGTTCGGCATGGGTTGTCGCCTTAGAGGTCTCAAAACAGCCGCCCTGATCGATTGCTACATCAACCACAACAGAGCCTGGTTTCATCGCCTTGATCATTTCCTTGGTCACTAACTTTGGCGCCTCAGAACCGGGTATTAATACCCCGCCGATAACCAAATCAGCACTGATAACGTGTTCTTCAATTGAGCTTCGTGTTGAGAATACTGCATTTGTCGCTAGTCCAAATTGTTGCCAATGCTCTTCAAGTGTGTCAGGATTATTATCAAGTACCCATACATTGGCGCCCATACCAACAGCAATATGTGCTGCGTGGCTGCCAACCACGCCACCACCAATAATAACCACTTTCAGAGGATCAACGCCTGGCACGCCGCCCAATAATGCGCCCAGCCCACCATGCGGGTGCTCCAAGTAATGTGCACCTGCTTGTACCGCCATGCGTCCAGCTACCTTTGACATTGGCGCCAAAAGTGGCAATCCACCTTTTGCTGAAGTAACGGTTTCGTAAGCTATACAAATTGCACCACTATCAACCAAGTCTTTGGTTTGCTCGGGATCAGGCGCCAAATGGAGATAAGTGTAGAGAATTTGCCCAGCCCTTAGCATTGCGCGCTCAGCGGCTTGGGGTTCTTTAACTTTGATAATCATCTCGGCAGTCGCAAAAATCTCGCTTGAGGTGGCAATAATTCTCGCACCAACTGCAGCGTAATCTTCGTTGCTGGCACCAATACCTAAACCAGCATTTGTTTCAACTAAAACCTCGTGTCCGTGGCCTGTGCATTCTTTAACACTTGAGGGTGTCAAACCTACACGATATTCGTGATTTTTAATTTCTTTTGGTACGCCAATAATCATGATAATTTCCCTTGAAAAATCAGAACTAAGTGTTCTCTGTTATTGCATTGTCAACTGCTTGGATAATTGAGTCGATATCGTTTTTTGTTGTGATAAACGCTGGGCTAAAAAGCAGCACGTTGTTCGCATTAACAAAATTACGATTACTGCGCCCAATCATCACTTTATTCTTCAAACAGTGTCCAGTAATCGCTATAACACTCTCATCAGAAAGAGGTTCTTTTGTCTTTCTATCCTTAACCAGTTCTGCGCCACAGAATAAACCCTTGCCCCGAACATCGCCTATTATTGGGTGTTTTTCTTGCAGTTCAAACAACTTATCAATTAAATAATCGCCCATAGTATTGACGTTATCAAGCAAATTTTCACCTTTGATAATATTTAAAGTTTTAAGTGCTGCAGCGGGTCCAGCTGTACAACCACCAAAGGTAGAAATATCCCTGAAGCTGCTTAATGGGTCTGCTGGGTTTTGCTTAAAGTGCTCAAAAACTTTCTCGCTGGTAATTGTCACGGAAATAGCAGCATAGCCAGCCGCCAAACCTTTTGCGGTAGTCACTATATCAGGCTGAACTTCATAGTTTTGATAGCCAAACCATTTACCCGTTCTACCCAAACCGCAAACCACCTCGTCAATGTGGAGAAGCACATCATACTTTCGACAAATGGACTCAATGATTGGGAAATACTCCGGCACAGGTGGAATAACACCGCCGCCAGCAGTTATCGGCTCAAGCACAACTGAACCTACTGTATCTGGCCCTTCCTGCTGAATGACAGTTTCTAGAGCGTGCGCACATTCGATATTGCACTCACCGTATTTTTTTCCAAATGGGCAGCGATAGCAGCAACAATGTGGCATTTCAACAAAACCCGGTGCAAAAGGTCCGTATTGAGTTTTTCTTTGATTTTGTCCCGTAGAGCTCAAAGCACCAATCGTTGTGCCGTGGTAATCTCGGTCGCGATAAATAATTTTATGCTTTTTTCCACCATTGTATGAATGGGCACGTTGGCGGACCATTTTGTAACCTTTTTCATTCGCCTCAGAGCCTGAATTTGAATAATAGACTCGATCTAGTCCAGGCGTTAAATCGGTTAGTTCTTTGGCAAATTGTGCACCGGGTTCGGAGCCAAAACTACCAGCAATATAAGGAATATCTCTCAACTGGTCAGCAATAGCATCCACCATGTCATCACGACCATAGCCCAGGTTAACTGTCCAAACGCCACCTGAAGTGGCGTCAAGATACTCATTACCTTTGGAATCGGTAACAACCATCCCCTTGCCTTTAACAAAAACCAAAGGATCTGCAGTTTCTAAAGCCTTGTGTTGTGTTAAATGATGCCAAACGTGTTGCTTATCATTTTGTATAATTGTGTGGTCAGACATAGTCAGCCCTTTATTTATAATTATTAATTACGAATTGTAGGGTATTGTTAGTGTCAATTTATCTTATCTATAGAACCAGAAAATATGGACTTAATGAGCCAGAATGATGAATGAAATGTGGCAACAATTTTTTTCGCTGCGTCGCGACAAGCCTCGCACCCTTCAATTACAAATACGTCAACACTTGATCGATGCAATTAGTAATGGACTCATACGACCTAACGAACCATTGCCAGCCTCAAGAGCACTTGCCAAGGAGCTAAATGTAGCCAGAAATACAATTATAGCGGCTTACAAAGAGTTGGAGTTTGATGGTTATATCAATGCGCAAGAACGGCGTGGTTATTTTGTTAATGAAATAACTTATGAGCAGCTCTCCGGCGCAGGGCCTTCGAACACCACTGAAGTGGAACCAAACTGGCTGGATCGACTGATTACTAAGAATCCATCGACTAAAGTCAATATCGCTTACCCTGCGGACTGGAAAAAACAGCCTTATACCTTTACAGTGGGACAATTGGATAGTAGCTTAATTCCATTTTACGAATGGCGTGAAGTGGTTAGACACTCTTCTACCGTACCCGAAATTAAGAAGTGGAATAACGACCATGTCGATACCGACGACCCTACTCTTGTCAAGCAAATTCAGTCCAAAGTCTTGCCAAAAAGGGGAATCTGGGCTAACAAAAACCAAATATTGATTACAGCCGGAAGTCAAAATGCAATTTATATTCTTGCAAGCCTTCTTGTTAATCAAGATACGAAAGTGGGTATTGAAGACCCAGGTTACCCTGATGTACGTAGTATTCTTAGTTTAAAAACAGGCAAAATAGAACCGATTGCTGTTGACAAAGAAGGCGTTATTGTTGATAACATAGATCCCAGTTGCGACCTAATTTATACAACGCCAAGTCATCAATATCCGACTGGAGTCACAATGAGTATGGATAGGCGAAAGCAGCTTTTAGAACATGCACATGAAAATGATGTAGTCATTATCGAAGATGACTACGAAGCAGAAATCAATTTCTTAGAAAAGCCCCATCCATCGCTAAAAAGCCTTGACGAGCACAACAACGTTATTTATGTTGGCAGTTTCTCTAAAGCTTTTGCTCCAGGACTGCGTCTAGGCTATCTTGTGGCACCGGAAGGTTTTATAACTGAGGCGAGGGCCCTAAGACGCCTAATGATGCGCCACGTACCAGCAAACAATCAACGCTCTGTTTCACTCTTCATTGCCTTAGGTCATTACCACAATATGTTTGCTAAAATTCAAAAAACCAACAAGGAGCGTTGGAATCTTATTAACGAGAAGATAAAAAATGAACCCTTGCTTTCCTGTACACCCACTTTAGGCGGGTCCACTTTTTGGATCAAGATACCCGAATCAATTGACTCTAAATTACTCTGCAAAGAGCTATTCAAAAAAGGCGTTGTGTTAAGGCCTGGCCACGCCTCTTTTTTCTCTAGTAATCATCCAAAAAATTATCTACACCTGGGTTATTCAGCAATTAATACCGGAAAAATCAACAGAGGTATGGGGCTCCTTATCAATCAAATCAAACTAATGCTGGCCTAGAGTTACACTCTGATTTTGGCATTGGACGGATCAAACATTGGCGCTAAGGAAACGCGAACAGCTTGAACCTCTCCCTCTACCTCGAGTGTGTAGGTGTCTGACAATAACTCTTTATCGCTCGCGCCCGGTTCGCAATCTATATATCCCAATCCAACGGCACCACCCAGTGCATGGCCATAAGAGCCGCTTGTTAGATAGCTCACTACCTCGCCGTTTCTTAAAATAGGCTCGTTGTGATAGAGCATAATCTCTGGATCATTCAACAAAAATTGCATAAGTCTTCTCTCAAGGCCTTTTTCTTGTTTCTTAATAACTGCATCACAGCCAATAAAATTGCCAAATTTTGAAGGTTTTTTGCCTACTTTAACAGCAAAGCCTAAGCCTGCCTCCAATACGTGGTCATCATCTGTAATATCATGACCAAAATGTCGATAGCCTTTTTCAGTACGGCAGCTGTCCACCGTGTGCATGCCACAAAGTTTTAATGAATACGCCCTGCCTTTTTCTTCAATAAGTTCAGCAACGTATTGAGAGAATTCGATTGGAAAATACAATTCCCAGCCAAGCTCTCCCACATAGGTCAATCGGTGTGCCCTCACTGGCGCCATACCTAACTCCATGTGGCAAATACTGGCAAATGGCATATTCTCATGACTCAGATCATAGTCGGCCATTGACTGCAACAAATCTCTCGAATTTGGCCCCATTATAGCAAGGCAGTTTTCACTACTTGTGGCGTCAAATAAAGCGCAATTTGCACCTTCAGGCATATTTTGTTCAAGCCAATTCATGTCTCGGTTATTACAGGCAGCACCACTAACAACCAAATAATCACTCTCGGCTAAGCGGGTAATTGTAACATCGGCCTCGATACCGCCTTTGTTGTTAAGCCATTGTGTGTAAACGATTTTACCAATAGGTACGTCAACATCATTCGCACAAATGTATTGCAAATAATCCATTGCATCAACGCCTTTAACACGAATTTTAGAGAACGATAGCATCTCATAGATGCCGACATTTTCGCGAATCGCCATGTGCTCAGCTCGGTGATAATCAAACCAATTTTGCTTGACCCACGAATATTTATATTTCGCCTCAACACCTTTTTCAAGTTCGGCCTCTGGGACAAACCAATTAGGCCTTTCCCAGCCAGCAACCTCGCCAAAGCAAGCGCCTCTGTCTTTAAAAAATTGATAAAGCGGTGAGCGTCGCAAACCGCGCGCCGTTTTAAACTGATGAAAGGGGTAATGGTTTTCATATAAATAACCCAAAGTTTCACTTACTCTAGACGCCAGATAAGTCTTATTATTTTGGAAAGGCTGCATTCTGCGAATATCTACTTCCCAGAGATCGCATGGAGGCTCGTTTCCTGTAATCCACTCCGCCAAATATTTGCCAGCGCCACCACCGGCTTGGATTCCAATAGAATTAAAACCAGCGGCAACATAAAAATTTTTTAATTCAGGGCATTCGCCTAAATGAAAATTGTCATCTGGGGTAAAGCTTTCAGGGCCGTTAAAGAACGTCTCTAAACCAACATTTTCTAAGATCGGCAGACGATTCATCGCCATTTCAAGATAGGGCATCATGTGCTCTAGGTCATCGGGTATTTGATCGAAACAAAAGTCTTCAGGTATGCCTTTTTGAGCCCAAGGTTTGGCATCAGGCTCGAACAAGCCAATCAATATCTTACCAGCATCTTCCTTGTAATATGCGCACTCATCTGGCACACGTACTGTGGGCATATCGCCAAGATTTTCCACCGGGGAAGTCAGCGCATAGTAGTGTTCGCATGCGTGTAGAGGAATATTGACACCAGCCATCATGCCAATATCTCTTGCCCACATACCACCACAGTTAACAACAACAGCTGATTTAATATTACCCTGATCCGTTTCAACGCCTGTTACAACACCATTTTCCTTTTGTATAGCGGTTACCTTAACATCTTCGAAAATTTCTACTCCATTGTTTTTAGCGCCTTTTGCGAGTGACATTGCAATATTAGCAGGATCACCTTTGCCGTCATGGGGAATCCAAACACCACCTACGGCATCCTCAACATTAAAATACTCTACTTTTTCTTTTATTTCTGAAGGAGAGAGCGAATGAATTTCAACCCCGTGTACTTTTGAGAGTGACACGTTTCGTTTAAACTCGCTCATTCTTTCATTATTAAGTGCAATGCCGACTGAGCCCGTGCGCCTAAAACCAGTTGCAAGGCCTGTTTCACTTTCTAGCTTTTCATACAAGTTACCCGAGTACTTGACCATTTGAGTAAGGTTAATACTAGCACGCATCTGACCAATAAGGCCTGCTGCATGCCATGTTGTTCCTGATGTGAGTTTTTTCCGCTCAAGAAGGACTACATCAGTATAACCCAGCTTAGCCAAATGGTAGGCAACAGAACAGCCCACAACACCGCCGCCGATAATAACTACTTGTGCATTTTTTGGTAATGATTCCGACATAATTATCTCTTAATTAAAAAAAATGAATTATTGGTAAATGCAAGGCGCATCTATACCTAACTCTAATCGGTGAATTATAATACCAATTAAAACAGAAAATCAATAGAAAATTGGTACCAAAATAAAGTAAGTTAATAGTCCACTCAAACGTTATAGCCACCAAGGATAAGCCGGTATTTTTTTTACATTAAAACATATTAATCACAATACACTGACCTCTTGCAATTCAGATGCTTTTTTTTGTGTGTACAATAAATTGTAAAAAGTTGCCCTTGGTTTTGGGTTGGTAAAATGAAACTGACTAGGCGGTCTATTATCACTGCGTTTACAAATTTGCAATCAGCCCTGATTGAAATTGGCCATGTTTGTAGGGTTTTCTTTTTCTGGAGTAATTAGTATAAAAAATGATAAATGACACTTACAGACTCATCGAAACATTGCAATGTTGGACCAGTTCTATTCAAATTGAAGTGATTGAGGGCGGAACAACAAACAGTAATTTTCGTGTTGAGCATGCTAATCAAGTGTTCTTTGTGAGGCTTGGTAAAGACAAACCTGAGCACGGTATTTACCGTTTTAACGAACTGGCTGCTAGCCAAGCAGCTTATTCTGCCGGTATCTCCCCTAGGGTATTTCATTCGGAGCCAGGCGCATTAGTTCTTGATTTTATCGAAGGTAGAACACTAAATGCTGAAAATCTAAGAAGCCCCCCTGTTATTGAAGAAGTGATTGGCTTGGTGAAAAAATGCCATCAGGAAATGCCTAAATACCTTCCAGGGAGTATGTTGGTCTTTTGTGTTTTTCAAGTGATTAGGGGCTATTTAGCCACTATGGAACAGGCAAAAGGCTGCAGGAGCTCTCAATTACAAGGGTTTTTGCACATTAATGAACATCTCGAAAAAACAGTTGGAGAGATTGAGCTAAGATTTGGACACAATGACTTACTCGCAGGAAATTTTATTGACGATGGACACAAGCTATGGCTGATAGATTGGGATTATGCGGGTTTTAACAGCCCATTATTTGATCTCGCCAATCTTGCTTCCAACAACGAATATTCTCAAAAATTAGAATGCAGTTTGCTACAAAAGTATTATAAAAAAGATATATCACAAAGTTTATGGAAAAAGTATTTTGCAATGAAATGCGCTTCTTTACTACGTGAATCATTGTGGAGTATGGTTTCTGAAATTTATTCCACTCTTGATGTTGACTACCTTAAAAAAACAAATGAAAATCTTCGCCGATTTGAAACGACATACGAAAATTTCAAATTATTATGAGCAATAATATCCCTAGTCAAGCGCAAATTGTCATCATCGGTGGCGGTATTATCGGTTGTAGTGTTGCCTATCATTTGGCAAAAGAAGGTGCAAAAGACGTACTATTACTAGAGCGTGGCAAACTTACTTGCGGTTCTACTTTTCATGCAGCCGGACTGGTTGGGCAACTTCGTAGCTCCTCCAACATCACCCGTGTTTTAAAAAATAGCGTTGATCTCTACCAAAGCATTGAAAAAGAGACAGGCCAGGCAACTGGCTGGAAAATGAATGGCGGCCTTCGCCTGGCTTGCTCAAACGAACGCTGGACTGAGATAATGCGTCAAGCCACAACTGCACGCAGTTTTGGTTTAGAAATGGAACTACTTAGTCCTAAAGAGGCGAAAAAATTATGGCCGTTGATGGAAATTGATGATTTAGTAGGTGCTGCGTTTTTGCCAACAGATGGCCAAGCAAATCCTTCAGACATCACCCAAGCACTTGCTAAAGGCGCACGAAATCGTGGTGTTAATATTATTGAAGAGACGCCGGTTACCGGTATTCGGATTGACAATAACCGAGTTGCAGCTGTGCAAGTTTTTGGCCAGGAAATTCTGTGTGAAACTGTGGTTAATTGTGCTGGACAGTGGGCCAATGAGATTGGAAAAATGGTCGGCGTAACGGTGCCTTTGATATCCATTCAACATCAATATTTAGTTACAGAGCCTATTGATGGCGTAACTTCTGAACTACCAACTTTGCGAGATCCTGATAAGTTGACTTATTGGAAGGAGGATATTGGTGGATTGGTGATGGGTGGCTATGAGCCTAACCCAATTCCATGGGCTATCAAAGGAATTCCTCAAAACTTTACTTTTCAACTACTGCCTGATAATTTAGAGCATTTTGAACAAATAATGTCCCCTGCTCTTGAGCGTGTGCCAGCATTAGAGAAGGTTGGGATACGTCAATTTATTAACGGACCGGAATCCTTTACCCCAGATGGAAACTTCATTTTAGGTGAAGCTACAGAGGTCAAGAATTTTTTCATCGGTGCCGGCTTTAACGCCTTCGGTATTGCCTCAGCTGGGGGTGCAGGAAAAGCTTTAGCAGAATGGATATTAGCCGAAGAACAGCCGATGGATTTATGGGTTGTGGATATTCGCCGTTTTAGTAATGTTCACAAGAATGAGACATGGGTACGAAAACGAACCCTTGAACTGTACTCAAAACATTACACCCTTAGTTGGCCACATGAGGAACATCAAAGCGGCCGACCTTTCTTGATATCTCCAATCTATGAAATACTCAAAGAACAGGGAGCCTGTTTCGGATCAAAATTAGGCTGGGAGAGGACGAATTGGTTTGCACCTAAAGGTGTAGAACCGAAGGATATTTATTCTTATTCAAGGCAAAACTGGTTTGAGTATGTCGGTGTAGAGCATCGAGCAGTACGTGAACGTGTCGCTATTTTTGATCAAAGCTCTTTTTCTAAGTTTCGTATCATTGGCTTGGACGCAGAAAAAGCACTTTCTCGGATTTGTGCCAATAATATCGCAAAGCCCTCTGGTTCAGTAATCTACACACAAATGCTCAATTCAAAAGGTGGAATAGAATGTGATTTAACTGTCACACGTTTAAAAGATAATGAGTTCTATATAGTTACAGGTACCGGTTTCCGAACACATGACTCTGCTTGGATTAATGCCCAATTTCACCACAATGAAAAGGTTGAATTAGAAGACATCACCCAAGAGTATGCTACTTTTTCATTAATGGGGCCTTCTGCACGCGGTGTCCTTTCACAAGTAACAAAACACAACCTTGAAAATGAAAAATTTCCATTTGGTTCAAGTCAATTTATTGAAATTCAAGGCAAAACTATTTTAGCCATGAGGATTACCTATGTAGGTGAACTGGGTTGGGAATTACATATGCCCCGTAACTACGCAGAACGAACATATCAAGCATTGATGGAAAAAGGAGAAAGCTACGGAATTGTTAATGCCGGATATCGAGCAATTGAATCTTTGCGTCTTGAAAAAGGCTACCGCTCATGGTCGTCAGATATCACTGCAGATACCACACCTTTTGAAGCTGGACTGGGGTGGGCTGTGAAGCTAGATACCGGAGTAGATTTTACAGGGCGTGCAGCGCTACTAGATAGTCAAAAAATACCATTGAAAAAGCGTTTGGTTTGTTTTACTATCGAGAATCCGGATGTGGTATTGTTGGGACGTGAAACGATTTACCGAAACAATAAAATTGTTGGCTGGTTAACCAGTGGAGGTTGGGGATACACCGTACAAAAAAACATTGGGTACGGTTATGTACGTAATTCAGAGGGTGTTAGTGAAAACTACCTAATTTCGGGCTCTTATGAGCTTGAAATAGCCACAGTTCGCTACCCTTGTAAACTTCATTTAGAATCTCTTTACAATCCTAAATTGGACCCCATAAAGCAGTAACTTTTTTAACTAAATTTCACAATACTCACCACTAATATTGAATTGGTTATTGCGATGTGTTACAGGGCTTTTCCAGGGCACTATAAATACAACTGCGAACCTATATACATAACTTAACACATTAAATAAATACGCTAGGCAGCTTAACTCAAGAAACTGAAATAGGTCGACCCATTAAAATAATATTGGCCGTATAAATTTTCACTTTTCTGGATCAGTTAAATAACAGCTTTGGCTCCATAAAAAAATTTAATCAAGTTAAGTTGAAGAGTAGCATAATTTTGTCCGTGATAATACCTTTTATGACTGGTATATGCACTATGTACAAATAATTTTGCTATACTGTGTGTTATCAACTGACAGATTGAACAACCTTCAATTAACAGTTAGATGGTAAATTTTTTTACTTATAAGGAGATACAAATGAAACAAAAACTACTTTATGTGGCAATACTGAGTCTGTTTACAGGCGCCGCTCAAGCGGCAAGTTGCCCGGCAGTTACAGTTGCTGATGACAAGGGAGTCCCTTCGGGCGCCTACCCTCAGCAATATGATCTGGCGGAATTTCAGTCTCTAGCCAATTGTACTTTGTCATTCAGC